>Ga0194129_10000126_pt1 | contig 150439 bp, 147 predicted proteins | sample TA2KigCa35mmetaG_FD_150862 | JGI IMG/M metagenome (GOLD analysis project Ga0194129, IMG submission 150862) | Freshwater microbial communities from Lake Tanganyika, Tanzania - TA2015038 Kigoma Deep Cast 35m | ecosystem: Environmental > Aquatic > Freshwater > Lake | place: Tanzania: Lake...
TTGAGCTGTGCGCCGGTGAGGTTGCCTCCCCCGAGGTCGAGTCCGTTTCCAGAGCGCACCTCCAGTAAAGATGCATCGTCAAGTGGTGAATTGATTGCCAAGACATCTGGCATAGTCACGTTGTCGAAGGTCGTCCCGTGCGCGGAGAGAGGGCCAATACGAACGCGAGCACGATTTGGGTCGGCGCGGTCGATGCGGCGTACTTGATTCGCGTGGACCCCTCCATTCCCTGACTCTACGAGGGGCTCAACTCGCAGAGTCGTGATCGGTTCTCTCGCGCATCAGTCGGCGCCGTCTGAATCAGGGACCCGTGAGGGTCGGCACCGCCGCGTGATGCGCGCCCTCACGCGCGGACTCGACGCACATCGCGTCGCACCGGGGCTGTCGCTGCCTCGATCGGGGCAGTCAGTTGGCGCCTCCGACCGGCAGGGGGATGGTGCCCCGGGGACTCCCGGCGGGCGTGTTTGGCATTCCTAACATCGTGTGGTATGTTTGGCATGCCTAACAACGGGAGTCTCATGCGCAAAGTTCATTTTCCCCCATCGCGACTGGTCTTTTCGGCCATTGTCGCCCTCTCGGGCGGACTTGTCGCCTCGTGCGGGACCGGAAGCGGGGCCAATCCCGAGCAGGTGACCGTCTACACCGGACGCCACTACGGGATCGAAGCCGTCTTCGATGAGTTCACCGAGGACACCGGCATTGAGGTCCGATTCACCACGGGATCGGATCCGGAGTTGCGGGAGCGCCTGGTCGCAGAGGGCGCGAACACCCCGGCCGACGTGGTGATCACGGCCGACGCCGCCAACATCGAGCTCGCGGCCTCTGCCGGGTTGCTCGCCGCCCTCGACAGTGACACTCTGCGCGGTGCGATCCCCGAGGAACTGCGTTCGGAGAAGAACGAGTGGTTCGCTCTCAGCCGTCGCTTGCGGGTGATCATGCACTCCACCGAACGCGTCAGCGAGCCACCGAGGTCGTATGCCGATCTCGGCGGCAGCGCATGGTCGAAGCGGCTCTGCCTGCGGCCGAGCACGCACCCCTACACTCAGTCCCTCGTGGCGAGTCTGATCCTCAATCAAGGTGCGGAGAAGGCCGAGTCCATCGTGGAGGGCTGGGTCGCGAACGAGCCGCTCTACATCAACTCGGACACCGACATCTTGAAGGCGATTGCCGCGGGGGACTGCGATGTCGCCATCACCAACACGTACTACCTGGCGCGTCTCCTCGACGAGGATCCCGCCACCCCGGTCGCGATCAGTTGGCCCGAGCAACCCACCACGGGCGCGCACCTGAATGTGAGCACCGGCGCGGTGCTCGCGTCGGCCCCGAATCCCGGGGGTGCTCGCAGGCTCCTCGAGTGGCTCGCGACCAAGGGTCAAAAGACCTTCAGTGATGCCAACTTCGAGTACCCGGCCGACCCGAGTGTGGCGCCGGCGGACCTGATCGTGGGTTTCGGGGAGCACACGGCGGACCTCGCCGCGGTGCGCCAACTCGGCCGGCTCAACCAAGACGCGGTCGCGTTGCTCTCGCGCGTCGGGCACGAATAGACCCCTCACGAACCATGGTGCGCGCAACGACGACACCGGGTCCCCGGCGCGGTGCGCCGGGGCGCCGAGCCGGTCGCCTAGTCGCGTGGGTCGTGACCGCAGGTTCGGCGCTGTTGGTGGTCGCCCCCGTCGCCGTGATCGCCGTCTCGATCCTCGATCCCACGCCGTCGCTGTGGGCCGATCTGTGGCGCACCCGCCTCCCGGGGATGATCGCGGACACCCTCACCCTGCTCGTCACCGTGGTGGTCGGCGCCGCGGTGCTCGGCACCTCGCTCGCGTGGCTGGTGACCGCGCACGACTTTCCCGGGCGGCGCCTGATCGGGTGGCTCCTGGTGGTGCCTCTCACGGTGCCGGGATACGTCGCGGGGTTCGTCTGGCTCGACACCGCATCCGCAGTGATCGGACCCCGCGGGGCTCGCAGCATCTGGCTGTGTGCGGCGGTGCTGATTGTGACGCTGTACCCCTACGTCTACCTCTTCGCGCGTGCCGCGTTCCGGGCCCAGGGAGCCGACCTGCGCGATGAGGCGCGCGTCCTCGGGCTTAGCCGCGTGGCCGCGTTCGCACGCGTGGCACTCCCGGCGGCCCGTCCGGCCATCGCTGCCGGTGGTGCCCTCGTGACGATGGAGGTGCTCACCGATGTCGGCACCGTGCGCCTCTTCAACGTCAGCACCGTGGCCGACGGCGTTCTCCGGGTGTGGTTCGGCACGGGGAGTCGCCAAGCGGCCGCGGAGCTCGCAACGACGCTGGTCGCCACCGCGCTCGCCCTGGTGGTGATCGAGAGGATTCTGCGCCGTGGCGCCCGATATTCGCGTCGTGCCTCGGGACGCCCGATGACCCCGGTGCGGCTCACCGGTGTGCGCGCCCTCGCGGCCACGGCCGGGCCCTCCGTCGTGGTGGCCGTCGCCGCCGGTGTGCCGCTCGTGCGACTCGGCGCATGGGGTGTCGAAGCCCGGCGCGCCGGCGCGACTGCGACGGTGGCCGGCGGTGTGTGGCACCACCTCGGTGCGACGCTCGCGGTGGCGGGCCTCGCCGTGGCGGTCTGCCTCGGGGTCGGGTCGGGGCTCGTGCTGTTCGCCCGCCGCCACGGGGCTCTGGGTCGGGTCATGGTGCGTGCCTCGGCGCTCGGCTATGCCATGCCCGGCCCGGTCGTGGCGGTGGGGGCGGTGATCGTGCTCGCAGCGCTCGACCGCACGGATCTCGTGCCCGGACCGGTGGTTCTCGTGGGGTCGCTTGTGGGACTGGTGTTCGCGCTCGGGGTGCGGTTCCTCGCCGTCGCGGTGAACGGGATCGAATCGGGGCTCGACCAGATGCCGGCATCGGCAGTTGCGAGCGCGCGCACACTCGGTGCGAGACCAATACGGATCGCCTGGTCTGTGGAGCTTCCCTCGGTGAGGCCGGCGCTGGTGGCGGCCGCCGCCCTGCTCACGATCGATGTGGTGAAGGAACTGCCGATCACCTTGTTGCTGCGACCCTTCGGTTTCGACACGTTGGCTGTGTGGGTGTGGCAGGCGACGTCGGAGAGCCTCTGGGCCCAGGCCGCGGTTCCCTCGCTCGCGATGATCGCGGTGGGGTCCGCGGCAGTGGGGGCGCTCCTGGTCGCGCTCGAGCGCGGCGCCGAGGTGGTGTCGTGACGGATCAGAACGCACCGGACACGGGCGGCTGCGCCCTGAGCGTGGAGGGTGTCTCGGTCAGTTTCGGGGGCCGTCGTGTGGTCGACAATGTCGCGTTGTCGGTGCGCGACGGCGAGGTGCTCACCCTCGTCGGGCCGAGCGGGTGCGGCAAGTCGACGCTCACCCGACTGATCGCGGGACTCACCGCACACGAGGCCGGCAGGGTGCTGCTCGGGGGACGCGATGTGTCGGGGGTGCCGGTCGAGGAGCGCCGCATCGGGGTCGTGTTCCAGGAGCCCGCGTTGTTCGGCCACCTCAGGGTCGCCGACAACGTCGGCTTCGGAGTGAGGGGGTTGTCGCGCACGGAACGCGCCGCGCGCGTCGCAGAGATGCTCGATGTGGTCGGGCTCGCGGGATTCGAGCGCCGCCATCCGCACGAGTTGTCCGGCGGAGAGCAGCAACGCGTCGCACTGGCCCGCACTCTCGCTCCGCGGCCCGGGGTGATCCTGCTCGATGAGCCGTTCGCGAACCTCGACGAGGTGTTGCGCGAGGGTCTTCGTCGTGAGGTGGCGGGGATCCTGCGGGCATCGGGCACCGCTGCGGTGCTCGTCACCCACGACCGCAGCGAGGCCCTGTCGCTCGGTGACACGGTCGCGGTCATGCGCGAGGGGCGGATCGTCCAATGCGGCACACCGGCACAGGTGTATGGCGAACCGGTCGACCGGTTCGTGGCGTCGTTCATGGACGATGCTGCGTTCGTCCCGGCACCAGGCGGGGGGCACCTCGTGGCGAGACCGCACCACATTGGTTTGCAGCACGGGGGAGCGGACCGCATCGAGCGGACCGAGTTCCTCGGTGCACGCACCCGTCACGCGGTGCGTCGTGCCGACGGGTCGGTGGTTGTCGCCGAGGTGGACGGCCCCGGGTCGTTTCGGATCGGGGATCACTGCACTGTCTCGGTGGATGCCAGCCACCTGCACAGGATCGACTAGGGGTCCAGGGCCACCCGGTCCGCCGAACCACATCACCTGCGATGCACCTCAGACGCGTCGCGCGCAGGTCAGGCCCCGCCGGAACCCCCGCCGATCGCAGCGGCGACGGCAAACAGGATCATGAACCAGCCGATCACCACGATCGGGGCGATCACCACGAGCAGGAAACCCGCCACGGTCCAGAACACGATCGCGACCAGCCACCCGAGGCATCCGCCACCGAACCACCCGGGCATCAGGCCTCGATGTCAGGTGGGGTGTCAGTTGGAGAGTCGGGAGTGATGTCCGCTTCAGTGTCGAGAGTCTCGCGGGGCCAGAAGAGCCAGTCGAAGCCGATGTCTGGTCTCTGATAGCGACCGTAGTGACACACCCGGCACTCGGTGGTCTGGGGCCGACCGGGCATGATCACACACCCGCCGAGGGAGACCTCGCCGCGACGGGCTCGTTTTATCAGCTCCGAGCCGGGAAAGCCGTACACGATCGGGATCACTCGGCCGACGCCACATCGCGGACAGCGTGTTCCTGTCGCCGTTCGGGACTTGCCGGCAGACATCCGGCGGGCGCGGGAGTTCTTGTTCCGGCGCCGCCTCATCGGTTGCCCCCGGTGTCGGTTCCATGGCTGTGCTGCACCGTGCAGATGGGAACCCGTCCCGCGGGGAAGAGTTCATTGATCGCGCGCTCGAGGCGATCGAGCGCGCGCGCCAGACCCGGCATGCCGTCCGTGATCGGTGCGGCTTCTCGGTATGCCGCGAGCAGTGCGCGGTAGTTCCACTCTTGGCATGTTCCGCCCGCGTTGAAGACCTTCCACACGTCGTCGGGGTCCTGGCCTCTGCTGTCGTTCACCGATTTCTCGCAGTTGTTGATCTTGTCGCAGACACCAACCAAGATCGCCCGCCGCTCTGGGCTGGTCGCACCGAGGGTGGCCTTTGCCTGGATCTTCGCGTGGTAGTCCGCTTTGCGGTCACCCCAGTTCTTTGCCTTGGTTTCGGCGTCTTGTGGCGCCGGGAGATCAGGCTCGGTGTCGGTGCAGGCCACCACCATCGCGGCAATGTCGGGCCCGAACAGATTCTCGAGTTCTTCCGTCGAGACTCCGCAGTCCTCGATCGAGTCGTGGAGCAGTGCCGCGCAGGCCTGTTTCTCGTCGCCGCCGTGTTCGATGACCAGTGACGCCACCCCGAGGAGATGCCCGATGTAGGGCTCGGCCCCGCCCTTTCGGTACTGCTTGGCATGCCACGTGGTGGCCTGCACCAGTGCCTTCTCGAGGAGCCCGGTCGGTTGCCATGCCGGTCCGTTGGGGTCTGTGGTCATTGCTCTCGGTGTGTCCCTTCGTGGTCGCGGATCCTCTCCGCACTCTCAGTATGGCCAAGGGGTGCGTCATCATCGGGACGGGTGGCGCTGTTAGTGTCGCCTCTGTGACCCCGATGCGCACGTCCACCACCCGGAGTTTTGCCATCGCTGCGTGTGCACTGCTGGTGCTGGTCGGGTGCGGGGCAGACTCGGCGCCTGACGGGGCCGGTGATCCCACCGGTGCGCCGACGGAGACGATGCCCGCCGACACGACCTCGCCAGCAACAGCCACCGAGCCGTCGGGTGACGACTGGTCCGCGCCGGTGGTGCAAGGTGGGACGTTCTCGTTCGCTGAGGCGCGGGCGAAGGGTCCGTTCGGGTTCTGGTTCTGGGCGCCTGGTTGAGGCACCTGCAACATGGAAGCCCCCTCGGTCGAGGCGGTGCAGAAAAAAGTGGCCGGCGAGGTGAGTGTCTACGGCGTGGCCTGGACCGGAGATGAGTCCTCCTACAAGGGGTTCATCGAGCGTCACGGGTTGACCTTCCGCCAGATCGACGACTCCGGGGCGGATGTGTTCAGCAGGTACGGGATTGCCAGCCAGCCGGCGTGGGTGTTCGTGACCCGATCGGGCAAGGCCACGGTGTCCACGGGGGCACTGGGCCCAGAGGACCTGGAGAGGGCCCTCCGCGCACTCGGCGACTCCTGAGTGACTCTCTCATCTGCCCAAACCCTTGTGGCACAGGGGTTTGCGCGGTCCTGTGGAAATCCACCACCCGCGGTGTGACGGTGGTTACTTTGCGCAGTGGGCGGGGTAACGACTCGAAAGAGGAAACCCCATGTACACCCTCGGATCCCTCATATTGATGGCGTTCCTGCTCGGTGCGGTGATGCCGGTGTTCAACACCGTCACCCGCACGGCCAAGCTGGACAAGTTCATCTCCCGTCTGCCGATCCTCGGCTCGCACATCACGCTCGCCGTCAGCATCTTGCTGGTGTGGGCACTCGACCTGCAGATCGTCACCGCCTGGACCGGCTCGATGCGCGACTCCTGGATGACCATCTGCGTCGACGGATGCATCGTCTATGGCATGGTCCCCGTCAAGGATGCGATCGTGACCTTCATCAGCCGCGGGCTCACCGGCCTCCGCGCCGCCTGATCCCCGACACACAACCCCCACGGAGGGCCCACCGCTTCGGCGGTGGGCCCTTTGTGTTGTTCGTGGGTCTGGTTCCGCGCGAGCTGCGCGGTGCCGTGACCTGGTCAGGCGCTAGCTGCGCGGAACCTTGCTCCACGGAAGGTCCTTGTCGACGCGCGGCTCGCCCGGGAGGCCGAGCACCTGCTCGCCGAGGATGTTGCGCATGATCTCACTGGTGCCACCCTCGATCGAGTTGGCCCGCACGCGCAGGAACGAGTGGCGCACCCCGCCGTCGGCACCGTTCACCGAGAGCGTCTCGGGCCGGCGGAACGTGTAGTCGTAGCCGACCATGCCGTCGGCTCCCATCAACGCGAGGGCGAACTCGGTGACCTTCTTGTTGAACTCGGCCAGCATCAACTTGCCGATCGAGCCCTCGGGACCGGGGTTGCCGGCCCTGGCCGCCCGGGAGGCGCGCATGTTGGTGAAGCGGAGCACCTCGCTCCTGCAGTAGAGCGCCATCAGTGTGTCGCGATGGGCCGAGTTGCGCGCATCGACGGGTGTCTCGCTCCAGAGCCGGAGGACTTCGTCGATCGGGCCGCGACGCTTGGCGTTGCCCCCTCCACCTCCGCCGATCGCGGAGCGCTCGTTCATGAGCGTCGTGAGCGCCACGCGCCACCCCTCGCCCTCGGCTCCGATGCGGTGGGCATCGGGCACCCGCACATCGGTCATGTAGACCTCGTTGAACTCGGCCTCGCCGGTGATCTGGCGCAGTGGGCGCACCTCGACGCCCGGGGAGCGCATGTCGAGTGCGAAGTAGGTCATGCCCTTGTGCTTGGGCGACTCGGGGTCGGTGCGCGTGACCAACATCCCCCAGTCGGCGAGGTGGGCGAGTGTGTTCCATACCTTCTGGCCGTTCACCACCCACTCCTCACCATCGCGCACGGCCCGGGTGCCAAGACCCGCGAAGTCGCTGCCGGCACCGGGCTCGGAGAACAGTTGGCACCACTTCTCCTCACCGGTGAACATCGGGCGCAGGAATCGGGTCTTCACCTCGTGGCTGCCGTGCGTCACGATCGTGGGACCAGCGAGGGCGATGAAGAAGGTGGAGGGATCCTGGGGCGTGGCACCGGCCTTGCGGAGCCGCTCCTCGACGAGCCGGTTCAACTCCGGTCGCACGCCCAGGCCACCGTGTCCCTCGGGGAAGTGGACCCATGCGAGTCCGTGGTCGAAGCGGGCGCCGCGGAAGGTGATGTTGTCCACCGAGCGCGGGTCAACAGCGGCGAGCAGGGCATCGAGGGCGGCCTCGACGCGCGCTGTCTGTGAATCGGTGGCAAGGGTCATCGTCATGTCCGAAGTCTCGCTGCGTCTCGATCGCTGGCGCAAGGCGGGGCGGCGCTGCTCACCGTGGTGGCGGCACGCTCAGACCGGCTCGGCGAGCAGCACGGGGATGCGTCTGTCGGTCTTGGCCCGATAGTCGTCGTAGCGGGGGAACACGGCCACGCTCCGTTGCCACCACTGGTCGTACTCTGCGCCGTCGATCTCCCGGACCCTCACCGCGAACGGCTCCGGTCCGTCCTGCACGGTGACCTCGGTCGGGTTCACCAGCAGGTTCGCGTACCAGTCCGGGTTGTCGGGTGCGCCACCCTTCGAGGCGACGAGGGCGTAGGAACCGTCGTGCTCCACCCGCATCAGGGCGATCTTGCGCACCGCGCCGGAGCGGGCCCCGCGCATCGTGACGATGATGACGGGAATCCCGGTGTCGAGGAGCGTGGCTCCCTCCCGGCCCGCTGTTGACTCGTACAGGTCGATCTGGTCCCGCACCCACTGCGACGCGCTCGGGATGTAGTTGCCCTCGATGCGCGTCATGCGGGTCCGCAGTCGGTCCGGTGAATCGGGGTCAGGCGACGGCGGCACCGAAGAGGCTGCCCACGGCCATGGTGATGCCCATTGCGACGAGGCCACCCACCAGCACGCGCAGGGTCGGCACCGCCGTGCCGGTGCGACCGAAGCGTGCGGAGGAATAGCCGAGTGCGGCGAGACCGATCGCGACGATTCCCACCGTGGGCACGATGTCGTTCGACTCGGGCGCGACCGCGATCGTGACGAGGGGAACGGCCGCCCCGAGCGTGAAGGCGAGGGCAGAGCTGATCGCGGCGCGCAACGGCTGGGCGCGGTTGTGGACGGTGATCCCCAGTTCCTCGGCGAGGTGGGTGCCGAGGGCATCGTGCTGGGTGAGGGTCTCGGCCACCTCGCGCGCGAGCGCACGGGGGAGTCCCTTCGAGGCGTAGATCTCGGTCAATTCATCGAGTTCATGGTCGGGCAGGTTCGTCAGCTCCCATGTCTCCTTGGCGATGTCGGCGGCTTCGGCATCACGCTGGGACGAGACCGAGACGTACTCGCCGAGTGCCATCGACGTGGCCCCAGCGACGAGACCGGCCATGCCGGCCGTCAGGATCGTCGAGCGGGAGGCTTCGGCGGCAGCCACGCCCAGCACCAGGCACGCCGTCGAGATGATGCCGTCGTTGGCCCCGAGCACCATCGCGCGCAGGATTCCGATCCGGCTCACCAGGTGACTCTCGGGATGCGCCATCTAATTAGCCTATCGCTGGCCGCTGGTGCGGCAGTGGTTGAATGGGGGCGTGCAGACGATGCATCCGACCAAGGCGCTTCTCCTCGAGACCGCTGTCGCGCTCGTCGATGAGCGCGGACCGCAGGGATTCACTGCGGACGAGTTGCTCGACACCTCGGGAATCTCCAAGGGATCGATGTACCACCACTTCGAGGACTTCACCGATGTCATCGAGTCGGCCCAGGTGTTCCGGTTCGCCCGGTTCGTCAACGAGGACATCGCGGCGATCGTGGCGGTGATGAAGACGGTCACATCCCGCGAGGAGATGTTCGACAGGTTCCGACGGATCACCGAGGTGGCATCCTCTCCCGATCGTGCGTCGTCGCGTGCCGATCGTGCGATGATCATCGGCCTCGCCTCGCGGTCGCCGCGGCTAGCACGGGCTCTCGCGGCCGAGCAGGACCGGCTCACCGACACCCTCGTCGACATCTCGCGTGAATTCCAGGAGCGTGGCTTCCTCGCGTCCCACGCCGATCCCCGGGTGATCGCGGTGTTCGTGCAGGCCTACACATTCGGTCGGGTCATCGATGACATCGCCAGCACCAAGATGTCGACTGATGGTTGGATCGCGTTGATCTCGCGGATCGTCGAGTCGAATCTCTGACACACCCCGGGCACCCGACCCGGTGCAGTCAATCTCAGCGGAGTGCGGAGTGTTCGATGAGGGGAAGCACCGTGTCGGCGACGCGGCGTGCCTCGTCGCGGTGGGGATATCCCGACAGGATGAAGGCCTCGATCCCCATGTCGCGGTAGCGGACCAGTTTGTCGGCCACCTGTCGGGGAGTGCCCACGATCGCGGCTCCGCAGCCACTGCGGGCACGGCCGATGCCGGTCCACAGGTGGGGCTCCACGTAGCCATCGTCTGACGCCGTCTCGCGGAGCTCGGCCTGTCGGCGCACGCCGGTGCTCGCCGAATCGAGTGAACGTGCACGGATCGCCGCGCCCACTTCGTCGTCGAGTGCGGCCACGAGGTGCTCGGCCGCCGCGCGGGCGTCCGTGTCGGTGTCGCGCACGACGACATGGGCGCGGTATCCGAACCTCAACGTGCGTCCGTGCAGGGCGGCTCGTCGTCGCATGTCGGTGATCAGATCGGCGATGTGGTCCTCGGTGTCGGGCCACATCAAGTAGACGTCGGCGTGCTCGGCGGCCACGTCGCGGGCTTCCTCGCTCAATCCGCCGAAGTAGAACGGCGGCGGCATGCGCTCCCCGCGCAGGAGCGCGGGTGGGTCGATGTGCAGCGAGATGAACTCGCCGTCGAGGTCGAGCCGGCGCCCCGACAACAGGGTGCGGAGCGCCACCATCGTCTCGGCGGTGCGGCGGTAGCGCGCGGGGGACTCGAGGCTCTCCCCGGGCATGTCGGACGAGATGATGTTCACGGTCAGTCGACCACCGAGCATCGCATCGATCGAGGCCAACTGCCGGGCGAGCTGTGGCACCCACATCTCCCCGCACCGCACCGCGACCAGCAGCCGCATGCGGGCCACGTCGGGGGCGATCGCGGCGGCGAACGAGACCGTGTCGATCCCGAGGTCGTAGCCCGACGGCAGGAGGATGTTGTCGAAGCCCCCCGCCTCGGCGGCGCGCACGATGGAGGAGCAGTGCTCCCAACTGCTGCCCAGGTCGGGATCCACGACACCGAGCTGGGTGTAGTCGTCGTCGCAGAGGGCCGCGAACCACGACACCTCGACCGGTCGGGTCACGGGAGGGGCCGCCCGTCGGATGCCTGCACGATCCGGTAGACGTCGCTGCGGTCGAGTCGCACGTGCCGCGCAGCCGCGAGTGCAGCGATGCGTCCCGGGTCCTGCGAGCCAACGAGAGCCACGGGCAGCGACGGATGGGCGAGCACGAAGGCGACAGCGACGGCCGCGCGGGTGGCACCCTCGCGTGCCGCGATCGCATCGAGCGCCTCGAGCAGGGCGGGTGGGGCGTCGCCCCCGTCTGCGAGTCGTCCACCCGCGAGCGGGCTCCAGGCCAGGGGCGTCGCGCCCGTCTCGCAGCACCAATCGAGGGAGCCGTCGCGCATTGCGTCCAGTGACGCGGGGGAGAACTCGGGTTGCACGCAGGCGAGTGGGAAGCCGAGGTGCTGCTGGAGCGCGCGCACCTGGGCCACCGTGTGATTGGAGACGCCGAACTCGGCGACGAGGCCCCTCTGTCGCAGGCTCGACATCGCGGCTGCGACGTCGGCCGGGTGGGTGAAGTGATCCGGGCGGTGCACGAGCCAGGCATCGAGATGATCGACGCGAAGTCGCCCGAGTGAGTCCTCGACCGCGCGCACGATCCAGTCCGGCGACGAGTCGTAGGGAACGCCCGGGATGATGCCACCCTTGCCGACCAGAACGATCCGGTCGCGCAGTGTGCTGTCCCGTGAGAGCAGACGACCGAGGGCTTCTTCGCAGGCACCGAAGTGGGACCCTCCCCAGTCGAGTCCGTAGACATCGGCGTTGTCGACCAACAGTGCCTCGCCCCGCTCGCAGAGCCCGAAGGCGGCCTCGAGGGCGCCACGGTTGGTGTCGTCGTCACCGACCGTGCGCCAGTACCCGACGCCGATCGGCGACACCGGCGGCAATGCACCGATGCGTCGGCTCACCGCGTTGCGGAGGGGCTCGCCCGGGGGGTCGGGGATGCGAAGGTCGCCGGTCACTTGCGCTCGAATCTGCTCACGCGGTGGATGCCGAAGCGCGAGTCCTCGTGCGGGGCCGACACGAGCCTCACGGGGTGGGGGAACTTGGCATCGAACTCGGCCTGCAGGCGCTGCTGGATCGGGGGCTCGCCGACGCGGAGCCACTCATCGAGGCTCTCCCAGACGAAGATCAATGTGACGAGACCGGGCTTGGTGTCGTCGAGCCACGCTTCCTTCGACACGAACGGGATGCGGTCGTGACCCTCGAGTGTGGCCTCGCCGAGAGTCCACACCTCGTGGTCCACCCGCAGGAATTCCTCGACGACCGCGGGATCCATCTCGAACACGAGCACCTCGACGGGTCGGCGCTCGCCGGAGACGAAGTCGTAACTCATCGGGGGATCCTTCCCCTCGGAGCCACCAGATCGCAGGTGATCTCGCCGATGTTGCGCACACCGGCGAGTGCCATGGTGCGCTGCATCTCGGACACGAGCATCCCGATCGCGGTGTCGACACCGCTCTCTCCGCCGGCTCCCAACCCGTAGAGGTAGGCGCGGCCGATCCCGCACGCGTCGGCCCCGAGGGCGATCGCCTTGACTATGTCGGAACCGCGTCGGATTCCGCCGTCGCAGATGATCGTGGTGCGGTCACCGACCGCCTCGCGCACGGGCGCGACCAGATGGATCGGCGCCGGGGAGTGGTCGAGTTGGCGTCCCCCGTGGTTCGACAACATGATCCCCTCGGCGCCGTGGTCGACCGCGAGACGAGCGTCGGCGACGGACTGGATGCCCTTGACCACGATCGGTCCGCTCCAGTGCTCGCGGAACCACGCGATGTCGTCCCACGAGAGCGAGGGGTCGAACTGCGACGAGATGAAATCCGACAGCGTGACCGCGGTTCCTCCCCCGACACTGCCGGCGACGTTCGCGAAGGTGATCTCGCCGCCCCGGAGGAAGTCCCACGTCCATGCCGGGCGCGTGAGCCCGTCGATGACGGTCCCGAGGCCGAGCTTGGGGGGCAGGGTGAATCCGCGTCGCACGTCGCGTTCGCGCCGTCCGAGCACGGCAGTGTCGACGGTGAGCGCGATCGTGGAGTAGCCGGCCGCGCGCGCACGCGTCAGCATGTCGGCCACCAGATCTCGGTCCCGCCAGACGTACACCTGGAACCACTTGTCACCGGCACCCGCGGCCGCCACCTCCTCGATCGAGCGCGTGCCGAGAGTGGAGAGGCAAAAGGGCAGCCCCGCACGCGCGGCGGCGCGCGCCACGGCGATCTCGCCGTCTGAGTCGGCTATGCGGGTGAACCCGGTGGGGGACAACAGAATGGGGGCGGCGCGCCGCTGCCCGAGGAGTTCCGTCGAGGTGTCGACCTCGGAGACGTCGCGCATGATCCGGGGCACGAACGACCAGTCGTTGAAGGCCGCGCTGTTGCCCGCGAGCGTCGTCTCGTCCTCTGCGCCGCCGTCGATGTAGTCGAAGATCCCGCGGGGCAGCCGCCCCTTGGCGATTGCTCTCAGATCGTCCACATTGGCGGCCCGGGAGAGACGCCCCCGGCCGCCGGGGCCGGAGAACCGGGCGACGGAACGAAGTGTGGAGATGAGTGCCATGGTCCTCCCGGTGGCGCAAGGCTAATCGCGACGATCCAATCGGCGCGCGGTGCGTTGCGGGGTCCGATGGTCCCGTCGGCGAGACTGGGACCGTGGGATTTCCCTCCGACCTCGAGATAGCGCAACGCGCCCGTCTCGCACCGATGAGCGACATCGCAGCGCGACTCGGTCTCGACGACGACCTGCTGGAGCCCTACGGACGCCACGTGGCAAAGATCGACACGGCCGCGCTCGCTCGTGTCGCGGACCGCCCGAGGGGTCGTTACGTGGTGGTCACCGCGATCACACCGACGCCACTCGGCGAGGGCAAGACGACGACCTCGGTGGGACTCGCACAGGGACTGGCCCGGATCGGCGCGCGCGGTCTCCTGGCGCTGCGTCAACCCTCGATGGGTCCGACCTTTGGCATCAAGGGCGGCGCGGCCGGGGGCGGCTACAGCCAGGTGGTGCCGATGGAGACACTGAACCTCCACCTCACGGGCGACTTCCATGCGGTCACGGCGGCCCACAACCTCCTCGCGGCACTCATCGACAATCACCTCCACCAGGGCAACGCCCTCGGACTGTCGCTGAAGGATGTCTCGTGGCGCCGGGTGCTGGACGTGAACGATCGCGCGCTGCGCAACGTCGTGATCGGCCTCGGGTCCCCCGAGGACGGCGTGACTCGCCAGAGCGGCTTCGACATCACCGCGGCCTCCGAGGTCATGGCCCTGCTCGCTCTCGCTCGCGACCCCGACGACTTGCGGTCGCGGCTCGGGCGCATCGTGGTCGGACTCGACCGGTCCGGTTCCCCAGTGACCGCGGGTGACATCGGGGCCGCAGGCGCGATGTCGGTGATCCTGCGGGAGGCCGTGAAGCCCAACCTGATGCAGACACTCGAGAACACGCCGGCTCTCATCCACGCGGGACCCTTCGGCAACATCGCCACGGGCAACTCCTCGGTGATCGCGGACCGCATCGGCATCCACCTCTGCGACTATCTCGTCACCGAGGCCGGGTTCGGTGCCGACATGGGTGCCGAGCGCTTCTTCAACATCAAGTGCCGCGTCTCGGGGATGGTGCCCGATGCCGCGGTGCTCGTGGCGACGGTGCGCGCCCTCAAGGCCCACTCGGGGCGTCACCGCGTGGTGGCGGGCCGGCCCCTGCCGGCCGAGATGCTCGCGGAGAACCCCGACGATGTGCGCGCGGGCGCCGCCAATCTCGTGAAGCAGGTCGAGAACGTGCGCATCCACGGCGTCTCGCCGGTGATCGCGATCAACGCCTTCCCGGGCGATCATCCGAGCGAGCATGCCGTGATCCGCGAGATCGCCGAGTCGATGGGGGCCCGTGTGGCGGTGTCGACCCATTTCGCAGACGGTGGTGCGGGCGCAGTCGATCTCGCGCGCGCGGTGGTCGAGGCATGCGAGGAGCCGGGCGCCTTCCGATTCCTGTACCCCGACGACGTGCCCTTGACCAGCAAGATCGAGACCATCGCGACGAGGATCTACGGCGCTGCGCGCGTGGAGTACTCGGCCGACGCGGCGTCCCAGCTGGCCCGACACGAGGCCAATGGTTTCGGTCACCTGCCCATCTGCATGGCAAAGACCCACTTGTCGATCAGCGGCGATCCCTCGCTCAAGGGCGCACCGACGGGTCATGCGTTGACGGTGCGCGAGGTGCGCCTGTCGGCGGGCGCAGGTTTCGTGTATCCGATCTGCGGCGAGATGCGCACGATGCCCGGTCTCGGTGCGACGCCGGCGGCGCTGTCGATCGACCTGAACGACGACGGTGATGTCGTCGGGTTGTTCTGACGCGCTCGCGCCGGACCCGACAGTCGGTGGGGGTGACCCGTTCGGCCCGCGGGCCACGGGTACCGTGGGAGGACCGTGTCCAAACGCGCCAATTGGCTCCTCCGCTTCGTGGTCTCGGTGCTCGCCGGGGCGCTCCTCATCACCGCCGCCGTGGTCGGTGCGGCCCCCCACGCGTGGCGGGTGCTGAACGCCCATGATCAGGTGCCCGTGCGCCTCGGCGCACTCGGCGGGCTGACCTCCCGGTCGCTGATCACCGATTGGAAGGGTGCCCAGATCGGCGTGTTCGAGGCCGAGAGCACCAAGCCGATCCGACTCGCCACGCTCCCGAGCGATGTCGTGGGCGCGTTCCTGGCCGTGGAGGACTCCGACTTCTACGGCCACGAGGGGGTGAACCTGCGCTCGCTCGTGCGGGCGGCACTCGCGAACTTCCAGTACACCGGCGATCGCCAGGGCGCCTCGACGATCACCCAGCAGTTGGTCAAGATCGAGTTCCTCGGCGGTCTGCCGCGCGATGGTCGCTACAAGATCCTCCAGGCGCGCTATGCGACCATGCTCGAGAAGACGTCCACCAAGCAGGACATCGTCGAGCGCTACTTGAACCGTGTCTTCCTCGGCAACAACGCGTACGGCATCCAGGCCGCCGCAGAGGTGTACTTCGGCAAGAGCGCGAGCACTCTCACGCTCGAGGAGGCCGGCCTGCTCGCCGGGCTGGTGCGGGCACCGAGTTCCTACGACCCGATCCGCAACCCGCTGCGCGCCCGCAAGCGGTTCGGCCAGGTGCTGGAGCGGCTCGTGGACACCGGCCTCATGACCGCCGAGCGTGCGGCGGCCCTCGGCGACCCGGCGAGCCCCGACTACTTCCGTCTGCCCGAGACCAAGCGCGAGGCGGCGTCTTCCCCCACGAGCCGCACCTACATCAGCGAGATGGTGCGCGACTTCCTCTTGAACCGGTCGACGATCCTCGGCGACTCCTACGCCGAGCGCTACAACACCCTGTATCGCGGGGGCATCTCGGTGCGCACCACGATCGACAAGGAGGCCCAGGCACACGCCGAAGAGGCGGCGGAGAAACTGCCACCGAACTCGGCGGGGATCGAGTCGGCGCTCATCTCGCTCGACACCGCGACCGGGGCGATCCGTGCCCTCCGGGGCGGCTCGGGGTTCGTCCCCGGCCGCAACGAGGTGAACCTCGCGCTGCGCAGACGACAGACCGGATCCTCGATCAAGATGTTCGTGCTCACCGCCGCGCTCGAGGCCGGGGTGCAGGCGAGCGATCTCATCGACGGCACCCTGCCGTGCACGATGCCCAATCCCGAGCAGCCCGATGAGCCGTTCAGGATCTCGAACGGTGTGAGCAAACCCACGACGTCGCTCGCCGAGCAGACATGGCTGTCGATCAACTGCGCGTACGCGCGCCTCGCCCAGATCGTGGGGCTCCACCGCGTGGTGAACGGCATCTACCGGTACGCGAAGTCGCCGTGGCTCACGCCCGAGACATTCCGGATCCTGCCGTATGCGAGCCTCTCCACGGGTGCGAACGAGTTGAGTCCCCTCGACATGGCCTCGGGGGCACAGACGCTGGCGAACGGCGGTCTGCACCACGAGCCGTGGTTCGTCGCCGAGGTGCGTGGTGCCTCCGGTGCGCTGCTGTACAGCCAGGAGGTGAACGGGCCGGCGGTGACGGTCACCTCGCGGGGTCTTCCCCTCACCAAGATCGTCCAGCCGGTGCTCGCCAAGAACGTCGCCGACCAAGCCGTCGACATCTTGAAGCAGACCCTGGTGCGTGGCACGGCGCGGCGCACGCCGCTCGCCGACGGACGCGTGGCCGCCGGGAAGACGGGCACCCAGGATCGCAACACCAACGCCTGGTTCGTGGGGTTCACTCCCCAGTTGACCACGGCGGTGTGGGTGGGCGACCCGAAGGGCTACACACCGATGACGAGGAGACAGGTCCCCGAATTCAGGGCCGATCTCGCAGCGATCGGGCAGAACGGCGTCGTGGGTGGGCTCTACCCGGCACGCATCTGGAAGGCCTACACGGACGCGGCGCAGGTGTCGATGCAGGACACCTATGCCGACTCGCGCCCCGATTGGGACGCACCCCCGGCCGCGGTGCGCAACCCCGTGCGCCTCTACCTGCCCGGACTCGATTGCATCGCCGAGGTCGTGTCGGGTCGGTTGCCCGCAAAGGTGACGGGCACGTGGACCACGGTGGTGCCCACGGTGCCGCCTGCTCCCGCGGTGCCGGCGGTGGTCGGCACGACAATCCCGCCGCCATCGGTGCCGACCACGACGCTTCCCGGCACGGCGACCGCGACAACCGCGCCCGCCACGATCGGGCCCGCCGCACCGACGCCGACGGCACCACTTGGGCCGGTCGTGCGCGTGGTGGATCCGGGCACCACGATCGCGCCATCGGTGACCGATCCCACGGTTCCGGTGGTGGGCGTCGACCCGGATCGTTTCCTCGTCTATGACTGCACCCGCGGGGTTCCCCCGCGCATTCGCACCACTCCGTAGCATCGAAGCCGTGATCTTCTGGTTCCTCGGCACCGTGAGCGTCGCCGTGTGGTTCGTGTTCCGCGACGACCGTCTCGACCACCGGGTGCTGGCTCTCGGGGCGTTGGCGCCCGACGTGGTGGACGGCGTGACCGGGGGAGTCTGGGTGGCACACTCGCTGACGGCGAGCGTCGTGCTGCTGGGTGCGGTGATGGCACTCACGGTCCGACGCCGGGCAGCGCGCAAGCGCTGGCTCGCGCTCCCGATCGGCACCTTCTTGCACCTCGTCTTCGACGGAGCCTTCGCCGACACGGGCTCGTTCTGGTGGCCCTTCACGGGGCTCGCCACCTCGGGCGATGCGCTGCCGAGCATCGCGCGCGGCTGGTGGAACATTCCCCTCGAGATCGTGGGGCTCGCTCTGGTCGCGTTCATGGTGTCCCGCCACGGTCTGACAGACCCGGCACGTCGCCGCGAGTTCGTGCGCACGGGCCGTCTCACCGACCCCGATCCGGGGGGAGTGGGCCAGTGCTGATCCTGGTTCGTCACGGGCAGACACGCATCAACGCGGGCGGGCTCCTCCAGGGACGCATCGACCTGCCACTCGATGACGTCGGCCGCGGCCAGGCCGAGGCGATCGGCCGGGCGGTGCGTGCGCGGTTCCCCGGGGCGACGGTGGTGTCGAGCCCGCTCCAGCGCGCGCGCCAGACCGCCGAGGCCATCGTGTCGTCGCCGGTGCTCGACGAGCGTTTCCTCGAGCTCGACTACGGCGACTTCGACGGCAGGGCGATGACGGACGTGCCCGAGGAGACATGGGCGATGTGGCGTGGCGACCCGCACTTTCGTCCGCCGAACGGCGAGACCCTGGTCGAGTTGGACCTGCGGGTACGCCCGGCGCTCGAGGAACTGGCCGAGACGGCCCGCACGTGCGATGTCGTGGTGGTCTCGCACGTGTCACCGATCAAGAGCGCGGTGACGTGGGCCCTCGGGGTCGGGCCCGAGGCCACGTGGAGGTGCTCGCTCGACCGCGCCTCGATCACCACGATCGCGGTGTCGGGGCGCGGTCCGGCGCTCGTCGGGTTCAACGACACCTCGCACCTGGGCTGACCCGACCCGAACCGACCCGAACCGATCCGACCCGATCCGATCAAACAGAGTCGGGTACGGCCCGCCGGGCAGACGACGGTGCAACAATGGGTGCGGTGCTGCACGGGGAGATGAACCTTCGCGAGACCATCGCCCACTTGGTGCGAACCGAGCGCGAGGCCCAGAGCCGCTTCCGGGTCGGCTCTCCGTGCCGCTTCGTGCGGGGCATCGACGTCTTCGTGCACATCTTCATTCCCGAGATCATCGAGAACATCGCACCGCGCTTGGCTCGCTACCTCCGGCGGACGAGTCCGCGCTGGGGACGCTCGTGGCGCGAGTGGTGAGACGCACCAGAGCCCCCCAGCGGGTGGTCGTTTCCCACCGGCGGGGCGTCGGCAACCGTGCCCCGCGAATCCCGGGCGGTGGCGCACGGGGTGCCGGGGCATTAGACAAGGGGACATGACGGCACCGAACGGTCTCCACCACCTCGCCCTGAGCACCGCTGACATCAAGTCCCAGATCGAGTACTTCACCGACGTCCTCGGCTTCGAACTCGTCGCCCTGTACTGGATGCACGGCGTCGACGGCGCATGGCACGGGTTCCTGCGCATGAACGACACGTGCTCGGTCGCGTTCGTGCAGATGGATGCGATCAAGAGCATCGACAGGGTCACGGGCACGACGCATGCCGGCAACGCGGGAGGCGCGACCGCTGGTGGCACCATGCAGCACGTGGCGTTCAACGTGGACACCTACGAGGACCTCATCGCCATGCGCTCGCGCATCAGATCCCGTGGTGTGAACGTGATGGGGCCGCTGCACCACGGGATGTGCGACTCCATCTACTTCGCGGGTCCCGAGGGGCTCGTGCTCGAGGTTGCGACCTCCAGCGAACCGATCGACGGACGCAAATGGATCGACCCCGAGGTGGTCGCGCTCGCGGGCATCAGCGAGGAGGACCTCGCCCGATACCGCAGTCCGGCAACCTTCGATGCGCCGGCGGAACCGTTGCCGAACCCGCCGATCGACAGCGCCAAGCCCCATCTCGAGTACCCCGAGGCGGTGTACCGGACGCTGATGGCGATGCCAGATGATGAGGTGACGCGACGTTTCTCGGAGAGCGAGCCGCCGGTCAGCTGACCCGGGCGAACCGGGCCGGCTTCGGCCTTGGTGGGTGACGGTGAGTCGCCCTGTAAGCGGGGTTCTGTGCTCGCTCGCGCGAGCGGTGACCATCCATCTGAGCGGCCTACCCGGAGGTTGCCTTCCGGCGGGCGGGCAGCCCTCCTCCTGCTTGGCCTTGCTTCGAACGGGGTTTGCCGAGCCGTGCGGATCGCTCCGCACGCTGGTGCGCCCTTACCGCACCGTTTCACCCTTGCCTGTGGCTTGCGCCCATCGGCGGTCTGTTCTCTGTTGCACTGTCCGTCAGGTCGCCCCGACCTGGCTCTCGCCAGCGTTCTGCCCTGTGAAGCCCCGACTTTCCTCGATGTCTGGCGACACCGCGGTCACCCGGGCGACTCACCGTCGGCTCCGAGTGTACGGAGCCACGACGAGCCGCGACGGCGCAGTTCGACTGTGGGAACGATCCGACCGAGCCCCCGCCATGCCGGACACCGCACGATGCGGAGGATCATTCGGCCGAGGTGCTCGCCGGTGTCGGGTCGCCCACCGGAGCCTCGTGGCTCACCACATGATTGTGGCTCACCACATGATTGTGGCTCACCACATGCTCGTGGCTCACCACATGTAGGAGTTGTAGCTCGGGGTCTCGAGCGTGACGGATCCCTTGAGGCCGGCCTCGTTCTTCTTCCCGAGTGGCACCTGCACCGAGGCGAGCGTGCCGAATGTCGACTGCAGCGCCGAGAACGTCGGGTTGCCGTCGGCGCCGATCGTCGAGGCGAATCCCTTGGCACCGGGCGCGACCTGCAGCGCGATCACGGCGGCGCGGCGCGACGCGCCAGCGGCCAGTTCCATCATCTGTGCGCGCAGCTCGGCAGCGGTGGTCTTGGGCACGAACCCCTGGTAGGTGCTCGCCACGATGGTCTGCAGCGCATGGGCGAGCATCAGTCCGTCGGTGTCGGGCTCGGTGCTCTCGCCGACCAGCCCGAGTGCCTCGTCGGCCCAGTTGGCCCTGAGTCGCGCATTGGCCTCGTCGACGGGCTTGCCCCCGCGCGCCACCACGAGCTCGCGCAGCGCCAGGAGCGCGTTCTCGTGACCCTTCGCGAGGTCGTTCATCAGGGTTGAGTTCGCGCCGGTGGCGAGCGTGGAGGAGGTCAGCGCCTCGTGCGCCAGCTTCTCCACCGACATCGCGGTGCGCAGCAGCACCACGTCGGTGAGACTGACCTCATCCAGTGTCTGGGGCTCGGTTGCCTCACCGAGGCGCGCCACTGACTGGGGCGCCGAGTCGGCGCACGCTGCGAGCACCACGCCCGCGAGCGCGGCGGCACCGCCGTGTCGCAGGAGTCCGCGCCGCGACACCGACGGGCGCTCACCCGTCATCTCGTCGCGGGTCTCGATCGTCTCGTCGTTCATCGTGGATCGGGCCTTTCGGGTCACAGTCCGGCCGCGGCGAGGGGCGCAGCACCGGAGAGAAGCGCGAGAGCCGCGACGTGGCGGGCCTCGACGGTGATGATGGATGCGATCAGCGACGCGGCGTCGGTGCCCTTGATCCGGGCGAGTGTGCCGAGGTGGACCTGCACCGTCTCATCCTCGAGACGGGAGAGCACGCCCGCCACGGCCGCGACCGAGCCGGTCGGTTCGGCGAGAGGGATCGAGTCCACTGCCCCGAGATCGGGACCCAGGAATCCGGCGAGGGCCTGTTTGTAGGCGAGGTGGTGGTCGTGGATGACCTTCATCGCGGCCTTGTCGTCGGCGCCCGAGGTCGTGGCGACCACCGAGGCGTAGGTGGCGACGAGGGCGGCCTCACGCTGGATGACCGCGTTCAGGGCGCCGTTGTCCGCCGCATCGCGCTTCGGCAGGTCGGGCCCGCTCGCTGCGCGCGCGGTGCCGGCGAGCACGGGCGCAAGGGCCGCGGCCGTGCCCCCGGCGAGGAGCGAGGCGATCAAGCGGCGCCGGGATGTGGCGGTCTCGGTGGGGAGTTCGTCGTGAGTGTCCACTCGTGTGGTTCCTTCGTGCGTGCGTCTGTGAACGGCGATTCGGCTGTCGGGGGTGCCTTGTCCGGCCCCCAACACTAGAAGTCGAGTGCCGAGAGGTCGGGTATCCATGAACGCGTCCTGGTCACCGCCTCTGCCCATTGTGCCCTCGATGGGCTCGACTCTCCCGACGGCTCGACGACCCTGGCCCCCGTGATGTGCGCCGTTGCCGACCCGAGATCGTCCCATTGTCCGACGGCTGTGCCGGCGAGGAACCCCGCACCGAGCGTGGTGGCCTCCGTGACAGGAGACACCACGACGGGGCGGGCGATCGCGTTCGCGAGAGCCTGCACGAACACGGAGTTGCGGCTCATGCCGCCGTCGATGCGCAGGGTCGCCACGCTCTGGCCCGAGTCGGTCTCGGCGGCCTCGAGTAGATCGGCACCGCGATGGGCGATTCCCTCGAGGACGGCGCGCACGATGTGGGCGCGCGTGGTGCCGCGCGTGATGCCGAGGAGCGCGCCGCGCGCCCCGTAGTCCCAGTGCGGTGTGCCAAGGCCAAGGAGCGCGGGAACGAAGGCGACACCGTCGGTGGATGCGACGCTCGCAGCGACACCCTCGGACTGGGCCGCCGAATCGATGAGACCGAGTCCGTCGCGGAGCCACTCCACGCACGTGCCGGCCGAGAGCATGACGGCCTCGGTGCCGTAGGAGATGCCGTCGCGCGCCGAGGAGAACGCCACTATCGGGAACGTTCCCCCCGCGGTGCGACGCGCCGTCCCCGGGGCTCTGGTTCCGGTGAACAGGTCCAGCATTCCGCCGGTGCCGAACGTGGCTTTTGCCGTCCCGGGTGCGAGGCATCCCTGTCCCACCAGGGACGCCTGCTGGTCGCCGACGAGCGCGGCGATGGGCGGTGAACCCGGCAGTGCCGACGCCTCGCCGATCACCCCGGATGTGTGGACGATCCGGGGGAGAACCGCCGGGTCGATCCCGAGTGCATCGAGGACACCGGCGTCCCATGCGCTCCCGTCCGCAGTCGTGAGCCCGGTCACCGCGGCATTGCTGTGGTCGGTCGCGTGCACCGCGCCGCGGGAGAGTCTCCACGCGACGAACGAATCGAGGGTGCCGAAGATGACGTCGGCGTCGCGCGCACCGGCGACATTGGCGATCAACCAGGCGATCTTGGTCGCGCTCTGATTGGGCGCCAGTGGTAATCCATGTGTCGCGCGCGCCACCAGGCACTCGCCGACGGTGCGCAGGTCCTGCCACCCCAGTCCCATCGCGATCGGTTCCCCGCTCGATCTCCGCCACCCGAGCACCGAGGCTCGTTGATTGGTGATCCCGACGGCGTCCACCGGCTGGTCGCCCGCGGCGATGCGCACGCATTCCAGGATCGTGTCCCACAGGGTGGTGGCGTCGAACTCGACCAGACCCGGGGCGGGGCTCTGCGGTGGGGTCTCGACGTGGTGGAGCCCGGTCAACATGGCCTCGTCGGTGAGGACCGCTGCCCGAACACCGCTCGTGCCGATGTCGATGACGAGTGTCCTCATGAGCGGGACACGGACCGCGGTCTCACAGACCGAGCTTGCCCGGATTGAGGATCCCGCGCGGGTCCAGTGCGCTCTTGAGCGCGCGGAGCACCCCGAGGGAGGTGCCGAGGGCCTCGGCCATGTAGCGGGCACGGTTGTGGCCGACACCGTGGTGGTGCGAGAGGTTCGCGCCCGCGGCGAGGGCCGCTCGTTGACCCGCGTCCCACATCGAGCGATGGGTGTCGTCGAAGGCCTCGGGCGGGGGAGAGGCGGCGAAGGTGAAATAGAGGCATGCGCCGTCGATGTAGCTGTGCGAGAGGTGGCACGATGCCGACCGAGCGTGGGGAACCGACAGCATCGCGGTCTTGACCTGCTCGTCGATCGCATCGAGACGCGACCACGGTGCGGTGACCTCCATGGTGTCGATGACGTATCCCTTGCGGGTGAGCGCCTGGAGACCGCTCGTGTCATTTCGGTGGTGCATCCACCGCTCGACGAGCCCGACGTCGGCCGTCACCGCACCGCATGCCGTGGCCGTGTCGTGCACGGTGGACATCGTGGCGTCGACGAGTGCCTCGGTGCCCTCGTCGAGGACGAGCAGCGTCGACACGGTGCCGTCGCCGCCGTGCGAGCGCTTGCTCTCCGTGCCGTCGTAGAGACGGAGCACCGCGGGGGTCGCGCCCGAGCGGATGATCCGGCGGCAGGCCTCGATGCCGGTCGGGAAGTCGGTGAACGAGTACGCACCGCGCCTCTCGACCTCGGGGAGCGGGTGCGCCCGCAGCCACGCACGCGTGATCACCGCGAGCGTGCCCTCGCTGCCGAGGAGGAGATGATCCAGGTCCGGGCCGACCGCCCCGGCCGGTGCACCGCCGGTGCGGATGACGGTGCCGTCGGCGAGCACGGCCTCGAGCCCGTGCACCATGTCCTCGATCTTTCCGTACCGGGTCGAGAACTGCCCCGCACCGCGGCAGGCGATCCATCCGCCGACCGTCGAGATGTCGAAGGACTGCGGGTAGTGACCGACGGTGAGACCGCGGGCGCGCACAGTTCGCTCCAGGTCGGGCCCGAAGGTGCCCGAGAGGACCTCGACGATCCCCGAGACCGTGTCGATGTCGCCGACCCCCTGCATCGCGCACATGTCGAGGGCGACCCCACCGTGGGAGGGGATCGCCGCACCGCACACACCCGAGCGCCCCCCCGAGGCGGTGACCGGAATGCCACGCTCGTTGCAGAGCGCGAGGAGTCGGGAGACTTCTCCGGTGTCGCGCGGTCGGCAGACCACCGAGGGTCGCCGCGGGACCTGGTTGGCGAGAGCCCACGACATCGCGAGGGGCCACCAATCGCGGGCGTGCTCGGCCGTGTCGGTGGGATCGAGCGAGGTCGCGCACACCCCCGAGATGAGTGCGATGTCGTCGGCGCCGAGAACGCCACCGGGCCAACGCTCGGTCGCAGCGGCCGGATCACCCCCGAACTCGATCGGTGCGGTGGCCTCAGTGTCGAATCGTTCGGTGGTCATCGGTGCCTCCCGGCCGTCTCATCGTCGTCTCACCAGAGGTCCCGTTCCCCGACGAGTGCGGCGGTGTCCTCGTGGGTGCACTCTTCCACGAAATCGGCGAGGCTCGCGTCGCGCTGTTGCGTCGTCCAGCCGAGCAGCGGTGCGATCAGGTCGGCCACCGCCGGTGCGGCCGCGAGCGAGGCGCGCCGGTCGGCGAGCCGTGCGCGCGTGCGCCGGGTGAGGACGTCGTCAACCGACGTGGCCATCTCCGCGGTGACGGCGTGCACCGCCTCGGCGCGCACGTAGGGCAGTCCCGGCACGAGTGGCTCGGCGAGGGTCGGATCGGAGGTGATGAGCCGCGCCACGGCGGCTGAATCGGAGCCGTGGCGCGCATCGAGGTGGCGGTCGAGTTCGGTGCGCGGGGTCGCGCGCGAGCGGGCCCCGTGGAGAGCGAGCCGCTTGGTGCGCGACCTCGTGCGGACCCCGAGGCGCTCGCAGACCACGTCGACGGCGTCCTCGGCCATCTCCCTGTAGGTCGTCAACTTCCCTCCGGTGACGGTGACGACACCGTTCGACGAGACGCTCACCTTGTGCATCCGGCTCAGGTCGGCGGTGCGCGCGGACTTCTTGGAATTGTCCGTGGTCTTGACGAGCGGACGAAGCCCCGACCACACGCCGGTGATGTCGTCGCGCGTGACGCCGGTTGTGACGGAGGCGTTCAGCGCGGCGAGCACGTAGTCGATGTCGTCCCGCGTGCACTGCGGGTCCTCGATCGACCCGCCGTAGTCGGTGTCGGTCGTGCCGACGTAGGTGAACCGGAACGTGCCGTCACCGTTCGGGATCCACGGAACCACGAAGAGGCTGCGCCGGTCGCGGGGGACCGGGATCACCACGGCGATGTCGTTTCGCACCTTGTCCCAGGGAACCGTGATGTGCACGCCCTTGGCGGGGCGGATGGTGTCGGGGTCTGCGCCCTCATCCATCGTGCGGACCTCGTCGGACCACACTCCCGCGGCGTTGATCACCGATCGCGCGCCGACGGTGTGGCGCGCACCCGAGATGGTGTCGACCACGGTGACGCGGTGCTCGCTGCCCCATGCTGCGATCGACTCGATGCGCGCACGGTTCGCTATGTCGGCTCCGAGGTCGGCGGCGGTGCGCAGGACGGTGAGGCACAACCTCGCGTCGTCGGCCTCGGCATCGAAGTAGAGATACGCCGACGACAGTCGGTCGGCGTCCATCGTGGGCAGGTGCGAGAAGGCACGCTTGGCCGACAGCCGGCGGTGGATGCGACCGATACGCCAACCGCCCGTGATGTCGTACATCCACATCGCAGAGCCGAGGGCGCGCGCGATCTTCTTCGACACGACCCCGTCCTTGGTGAGGATCGGGATCATGAAGGGGAGCACCCTCACGAGGTGCGGGGCGTTGCGCCGCAGGCGCTTGCGCTCACGGAGCGCCTGGTAGACGAGTTTGACGTCGCCCTGTTGGAGGTAGCGCAGTCCGCCGTGGATCAACTTGGACGACTTCGACGAGGTGCCGGAGGCGAAGTCGTCCTTCTCGAACAGCGCGACGCGCAGGCCCCGGCTGGCCGCGTCGAGGGCGACACCGGCACCGGTGATGCCCCCGCCCACCACCACCACGTCGTAGACGGCGCCGTCCAGTCGCGCCATGACCGAGGGCCGGGAGAAACGATCTGGGGTCACCATCGCCCCGAGCCTAGGTATCGGCCCCCTGTGCGGTGGGGGAGAGAAACGATCGTCACATCCAGACGATTTGGACAATGTCCAAATCGCGGCTAATTTCTCGGTTGTGATTCGTCCCGCAGACGAGGTGCTCCGCGAGCACGGAGTGAACCCGACCGCGCAGCGTTCCGCCGTGCTCGCCGCGGTGGCGAAGAATCCGCATTCGTCGGCTGATGAGATCGCAGAACACGCGCGCACCGACCTCGGCTCGATCTCGCGCCAGTCGGTGTACGACGCGTTGTCGTTGCTGGTCGACTCGGCGATCCTGCGGCGCATCCAGCCGATCGGATCGCCCGCGCTCTACGAGACGCGCGTCGGCGACAATCACCACCACATCATCTGCCGCGAGTGCGGGGTTGTCGTCGACGTCGACTGTGCGGTCGGATTCCGCCCCTGCCTGGAGGCCGCCGACGACCACGGTTTCGAGATCGACGAGGCCGATGTCGCGTACTGGGGTCGTTGTCCGACATGTCGCACCACGACCACCAAGAACTGACCCCCACTCACCCAAGACACAAACACAACCCAAACACAACACGAAAGAGACAGATATGAGCACCGAGAGCAAGTGCCCCATCACCGGGGCGATCGTCACCCAGAATTCGGGGACCGGCGTGAACGACTGGTGGCCGAACCAGTTGAACCTGAAGGTCCTCCACAACAACCCGACCGCCGGTGACCCGATGGATGAGGACTTCGACTACGCCGAGGAATTCGCGAGCCTCGATGTCCAGGCGGTGGTCAAGGATCTGACGGCGCTGATGACCGACTCACAGAAGTGGTGGCCCGCGGACTACGGACACTACGGCCCGTTCTTCATCCGCATGGCGTGGCACGCCGCCGGCACCTACCGCATCCAGGACGGTCGCGGCGGAGCGGGAACCGGTATGCACCGTTTCGCGCCCCAGAACAGCTGGCCCGACAACGGCAACCTCGACAAGGCGCGCCGCTTGCTGTGGCCGATCAAGAAGACCTACGGCAAGAAGATCTCGTGGGCGGATCTGATGGTCCTGGCCGGCAACGTCGCACTTGATTCCATGGGCTTCAAGACCTTCGGCTTCGGCGGGGGCCGCGCCGATGTGTACGAACCGGACGACACCTACTGGGGTCCCGAGCAGACCTGGCTCGCCGACGAGCGGTACTCGGGCAAGCGTGAGCTCGCGAACCCGCTCGCGGCCGTGCAGATGGGCCTCATCTACGTGAACCCCGAGGGCCCGAACGGGAAGGCGGATCCGCTGGCCTCGGCCTACGACATCCGCGACACCTTCGCGCGCATGGCGATGAACGACGAGGAGACCGTCGCTCTCGTTGCCGGTGGGCACACCTTCGGCAAGGCACACGGCGCCGGCGATCCGGGTGCGCACGTCGGGCCCGAGCCCGAAGCGGCACCGATCCAGGCCCAGGGTTTCGGCTGGATCAACTCGATGGGCGAGGGCCACGGCGTGGCCACGATCACGAGCGGTATCGAGGGTGCCTGGACGCGCAACCCGATCGCGTGGGACGAGGACTACTTCGAGATCCTGCTCGACAACGAGTGGGAACTGACCAAGAGCCCCGCCGGTGCCCAGCAGTGGATCCCGAAGGGCGGAGCACTCGCGGGATCGGTGCCGGATGCGCACGACCCGGCGCGTTCGCACGCCCCGATCATGACCACGGCCGATCTCGCGCTCAAGTTCGACCCGGAGTACGCGAAGATCTCGAAGCGGTTCCGCGAGAATCCCGACCAGTTCGCCGACGCGTTCGCGCGTGCGTGGTTCAAGCTGACGCACCGCGACATGGGCCCGAAGGTCCGCTACCTCGGCCCGCTCGTGCCGAGGGAGGATCTCATCTGGCAGGACCCGGTACCGGTCGTGGATCACCCGCTGGTGGACGCCGCCGACGTGGCCGAGCTGAAGGCCAAGGTGCTCGCGTCGGGTCTGTCGATCGCTGAGTTGGTGCGCACGGCGTGGGCCTCGGCCTCGACCTATCGCGGGACCGACAAGCGCGGCGGTGCCAACGGCGCCCGCGTGCGCCTCGCACCGCAGAAGGACTGGGATGCGAACGAGCCGCGCGAGCTCGCCAAGGTGCTCGGCGTGCTCGAGGGCATCAAGAAGGACTTCGACGCCACCGCAAGGGGTGGCAAGAAGATCTCCCTCGCCGATCTCATCGTGCTCGCCGGCGGTGCCGCCGTCGACAAGGCGGCCAGGGATGCGGGCGTCACCGTGGAGGTGCCCTTCGCTCCCGGACGCACCGATGCGACCGACACCCAGACCGACGCCGAGTCCTTCGGCGTGCTCGAGCCGACCTTCGACGGCTTCCGCAACTACCTCGAGGCCGGGCACATCGCCCGCACCGAGCAGTTGCTCGTCGAGAAGGCGAACTTGCTCACGCTGACGGCCCCGGAGATGACGGTGCTCGTCGGTGGTCTGCGGGCCCTCGGTGCGAACCACAGGGGATCGGAGGTGGGCGTGCTCACCAAGACCCCCGGCGTGCTCACGAACGATTTCTTCGTGAACCTGCTCGCACCTGGGACAGAGTGGGTGCCGACCGACAAGAGCGAGGAGATCTTCGAGATCCGCGACTCCGCATCGGGCGCCGCCACATGGAGGGCCAGCCGAGTCGACCTGATCTTCGGATCAAACTCACAGTTGCGTGCCCTCGCCGAGGTCTACGCGGCCGACGATGCCAAGGACAAATTCGTCCGCGATTTCGTCGCCGCATGGGACAAGGTGATGACCCTCGATCGGTTCGACCTGAACTGAGCGTCCCCGGCCGGCCCGTTGGCCCCGGGCGCTGGCCGGCCCCGCGATTCGGCACGACCCGCCCCGGGTTCATCCGGGGCGGGTCGCACCGTGTCTGGGCGCTGTCCCGGTGGCCGCGCTCCGTCGGTCCCGTCCCGACTGGACAGCCGCGAGGGGCGACCCGTACGATCCGCAGCGAGGGGGGTCGAGTGCGCTCGGAGTGGGGGCTCCGGATGCGTTGCTCGGCGGGGCTATGGCCAGAGTCGATCTCGCGTGGCGGCACAAGGGGGCCTGCAACGGCCTCGATCCGACCGTGTTCTTTCCCGACAGTGAGGAGGACTCCGCCGAGGCCAAGGCGATCTGCGCCGAATGCCCCGTGCGGGTCACGTGCCTCGAGCACGCACTGATGAGTCGCGAACGCGACGGTATCTGGGGCGGCACCACGGAGAAGGAGCGCCGACGCATCCTGCGTCACCGGGGCAAATCGGCCTGACCGCCCCCATCACCGGGTGTGCCCGCGCCGCACGCACGGATTTGTTTCGCCGTCGATGCGACCCGACGGGGATACTTGGTCGATGACGAGGAACACGACCACAGAGTTCGAGGGGTGGCCATCGCTGCTCGCGCGACTCCTCGCCGGTCGTGACCTCACCGCGGCCCAGGCCGAGGCGGCGACCACCGAGATCCTCACGGGCGCTGCGACCGCCTCGCAGATGTCGGCGTTCCTCGTCGCATTGCGCGCCAAGGGCGAGACGTCCGAGGAACTCGGCGGCATGCTCCGTGCGGTGCGCTCGGCGGGCACCAAGGTGGCGCTCGGGGCGTCACTGGCCGCGCGGGCGATCGATATCGTCGGCACGGGTGGTGACAAGTCGAATTCCGTGAACGTGTCGACCATGGCCGCGCTCGTCACTGCGGGTGCGGGGGTGCCGGTGTGCAAGCACGGCAACAGGGCCGCCTCGTCGAAGTGCGGATCGGCGGACCTCCTGGAGGCCGCGGGACTGGCCATCGAGTTGGATGCCGAGGGCGTCGAGGCGACCATCGCGTCGTCGGGATTCGGCTTCTGCCTGGCGCCGCGTTTCCACCCCGCGTTCCGCCACGCCGGGCCCTCGCGACGCGAGATCGGCGTGCCGACCGCATTCAACCTGCTCGGGCCGATGGCAAACCCCGCACCGATCACACGGATGCTCGTCGGGGTCGCGATGCCCGAGAAGATGGACACCATGGCCGCGGCCCTCGGGTCGCGCGGCATCGAGACCGCATGGGTGGTCCACGGCCACGGAGGGCTCGACGAGCTCGCGGTGAGCGGGCCGAACAGGGTGTGCGAGTTGCGAGGCGGTGTGGTGTCGCGGTTCGAGATCGATGCGCGCACCCACGGCATCGCACCCTCGCGACCCGGGGACGTGCTCGGGGGATCACCCGAGGACAACCTCGTCGCGTTGAGGTCGCTCGTCGACGGCGCCAGGGGGCCGGTGCGCGACATTGTCGTGTTCAACGCCGGGTGCGCCCTGCACATCGCGGGTCTGGCCCCTGGCATCGACGAGGGGATCGAGCGCGCCGCCGCATCGATCGACTCGGGAGCCGCGGCGGGTGTGCTCGCGGCGGCAGTGGCCGAGAGTCGGCGCCAGGCCGAACGGATGGGGCAGTGACGCCGTGGCGGTGAGGGTTCCGGCGACCTCGGCCAACATGGGCCCGGGCTTCGATGCCCTCGGCGTCGCGCTCACCCTGCACGCCGATGTTGGTCTCGTGGGCGTCGATGGCGCACCCGCGGATGCGCGGGAGGCCGAGGACTCGCACCCCGCCCAGGTCGCGTTCGTGCGCGCCGGGGGGTCGGGCCGTGTGTGGGTGCGCAGTGAGATTCCGATCGGGCGCGGACTCGGGTTCTCGGGAGCCGTGCGCATCGGGGGTGCGCTCGTCGCCGAGCAGCAACAGAACGGATCGTTCGTGCATCGCTCGCCGGCCGCGCTCGCGTTGTGCACCGAACTGGAGGGTCACGCCGACAACGTCGGGCCGGCGCTGTGCGGTGGTGTGGTGGTGACGGCGGACGGTCGTGTCGTGTCGATCCCAGTCGCGATGCGCCCCGCGTTCGTGGCATGGATTCCGGGCACCACGACCTCGACGAGCGAGTCGCGCCGCCGGATCGGGCCCGAGGTGACCCTCGAGGCCGCCGTGTTCAACATCGCGCGCACCGCGATGTTGGTGGCGGCACTGGCCACCGGCGACACCGCCGCCCTGCGGGAAGCGACTCGTGATGCCATCCACCAGGACATCAGGTTCGCGGCCGCGCCGGGGAGCCTCGCAGCCTTCGAGGCCGGACTCGCCGCAGGGGCGTGGTGCGGGTGGCTCTCGGGGTCCGGACCGACGGTGACCTTCATGTGCGCCCCCGACGAGGCGGACGAGTTCGCCGCGCGACTGCCCGCCGACGGGCACACCAAGGTCCTCGGAATCGACGGCGAGGGCGCCCGAACCCTGTGACACCCCCCCGTCAGTGTGGTGGTGTGCAACACGACGCCGAACCCATCCTCGTCATCTCCTGCGACACCTGCGTGATGGCGGCCACCGAGGCCTGCAACGACTGCATGATGAGCGTTCTGTGCGATCCGGTCGAGGAGGGGGCCGTGGTGCTCAGCCTCGCCGAGCTGCGCGACATCCGGCTCCTCGCAAAGGCGGGACTGGTGCCTACGCTTCGGCACCGTGCCGTCGGCTGAGCGACTCCCCGGGAACAGAGCCCCGAAGAACCCCAAAACGGTCGCTCCCAGCGCCCCCGGGGGCAGTGCGTATCGCGACGAAGTGCTCAAGTGGTGCGCCGAGGCCGGGCTCGATGCCGCCGGCGTCGCACCCGCGATTCCCCTCGAGAGGGCCCGTGCCCAAATCGAGTCGCGGATCGAGCACGATCTGGTGAACGGCATGAAGTTCACGTTCTGGCGTCCGGAGCGCTCGGTGCGGCCCGATCTCCTTGTGGAGGGTGCGCGCTCGATCGTGGTGGGTGCCCGCAGCTACGCGCACTCAGACCCGCCAGTCGAGATAGACGGACCGGTGGCGCGACTCGCGCGGTACGCGTGGATCGACCACTACGGCGACCTCAAGCGGAGCCTCACCGAGGTCGCGGCGCAACTGCGTCGCGACGGGCATCGTGCGACGGTGTTCGCCGACGACAACTCCGTCGTCGACAGGGAAGTCGCCCATCTCGCCGGATTGGGCTGGTACGGGAAGAACGCGAACATCCTCGTGCCGACCAAGGGGAGCATGCACGTGCTCGGGTGCCTGGTCACGACCGCGGACCTGCCGGCCCTGCCCGTGGTCGAGGACGGCTGCGGGGCGTGTTCACGGTGCATCCCGGCGTGCCCGACCGGCGCCATCGTCGGCCCCGGGGTGATCGATGCGAACCGGTGCCTCTCGTGGCTGTTGCAAAAGCCGGGCGTGTTCGCCCCGGACCATCGTGTGGCGCTCGGTGATCGCATCTACGGCTGCGACGACTGCCAGACGGCGTGCCCGGTGAACAAGCGCGAGACCTTGCGCGAGCCACCGCCGGGTGCGCGTGCCGGGATCGACGTGCTCGCCCTCCTTTCTGCCGACGACCGCGCGCTCGCCGAGGTGAGCGACACATGGTGGGTGCACGACAGGGACATGACCTGGGTGCGCCGCAATCTCCTGCTCGTGCTCGGCAACACCGCAGACCCCGCCGACCGGCGCGTCGCCTCGGTGCTCACCGCGCACCTGGCCCATGAGAAATCCGTCGTGCGCGCGCACGCGGTGTGGGCGGCCGCACGGCTCGGACTCGATGAGTTGATCGAGCCGTTGCGCAGCGACACGGCCCCGGATGTCTCCGCCGAGTTCGCTCGTCTGCCAGCCTTGCGTCACGACCTGTGAGGAACCCCCCGTGAAGCATGTCCTCGTGACGAATGATTTCCCGCCCAAGATCGGCGGCATCCAGAGCCTGCTGTGGGAGTGGTGGCGGCGACTCCCGCCGGAGTCGTTCGCCGTGCTGACGACTCCCCATGCCGGCGCAGCCGACTTCGACGCGACCCAGTCCTACCGCATCGAGCGCACGCGCGAGCCGGTGCTGCTGCCGCATCCCTGGATGGTGTCGCGCGTGAACACGCTCGCATCCGAGTTCGGTGCCGACTTCGTGGTGCTCGACCCCGCACTCCCGCTCGGGCTCATCGGGTCCGCGCTCCGTCTTCCCTACATGGTCGTGCTCCACGGTGCCGAGGTCACGGTGCCGGGTCGCCTCCCGTTGTCGCGTCAGGTGCTCGGGCGCGTGCTGCGCGGCGCACGGCACGTCATCGCCGCCGGTGGATACCCCGCCCGCGAGGGCGAGCACGCCGCGGGTCGGGCCCTACCCGTGACGGTGGTGCCGCCCGGGGTCGACACCGACCGCTTCGTTCCCCTCGACGCTGGCGCCCGCGGGGCGGCCCGACGCAAGTTCGGCATCGCAGACGATGCCGAGGTGGTGTTGGGAGTGAGTCGTCTGGTGCCGCGCAAGGGCTTCGACACGGTCATCCGGGCGGCCGCGATCCTGGCACCGCACCGGCCCCGGTTGCGCGTGGTCATCGGCAGCACCGGTCGCGACGAACCCAGGCTCCGGGCGCTCGCGCGAACGACCGGTGCCCCGGTCGACTTCCTCGGTCGGATCGCCCACGACGACCTGCCGGGCCTCTACGGGTGCGCCGATGTGTTCGCGATGATGTGTCGCAATCGTTGGGGAGGACTCGAGCAGGAGGGGTTCGGCATTGTCTTCGTCGAGGCGGCCTCGTGCGGCGTTCCCCAGATCGCCGGTGACAGCGGCGGATCAGCCGAGGCCGTCGAGGACGGGGTGACGGGTCAGGTGATGGGGGACCCCAACGATGCCTCCGCGCTCGCCGCCCGCCTCGCGTCTCTCCTCGACGATGATGCCCGCCGTGCCGCCATGGGCCGGGCCGCGCGCAGTCGCGCCGTCGCAGAGTTCGACTACGGGGTGCTCGCGGCGCGTCTCGGGGCGACACTGGGGGTGTGATGCCCGCGAACGAGACGAACCCCGGCGCCGGGGGTGCGATCGTGGTCGTCGATGCCCTGCTCACGGCGGCGTTCGTGGCGAGTGCGGTGATCAGCGCCGTTGTCTTCGACCAGCCGTGGAAGGCGGTGGCGGTGACGGTGGCGGTCTCGTGCTTCGCCGTGGGCGTGGTGGCGTTCCTGTGGGGGTACTTCGCGGCCGTGCAGCGCAGTCGCCGCGACGACATCGCAGTCGCCGCGCTCTACTTCCTCGTCGACGGTGTCGCGCCGCGGTCGGTCGCACGCACGATGAATGGACTCCTCGCGGTCCAGGTCACGGTGGGCCTCGTCACGGCGATTGTTCGCAGTTCCACCGACGGCGAGCCCGGCAGCACTCTCGCGTTCGGGATCCTGGTGCCGATGCTCGGTCTCGGGTCCAACGGTCTGTGGGGCGCGCTTCACGGAACGTTCCGGCCCCGCGCCACAGAGGTTCACGGTGGGGACCCCCCGAGAAGGCAAGATGGGAGCCATGACTGACCGCGCCGCCCAGACCGCACTCCTCGCCGCCACTCCCGAGAGGTGCTGGGAGATCGTCCTCGACTTCGAGCGCTATCCGGAATGGGCCCGCGACGTCAAGGAGGCGACCGTGCGCGCACGCGACGACCAGGGTCGGGCCTCGCGCGTGGAGTACCGCGCATCCGCGCTCGGCCGCAGCACCCACTACACGCTCGAGTACGACTACTCGGGCCTGCCGGCGCGACTCTCGTGGCACCTCGTGGAGGGTGACATCATGCGCGCGCTCGATGGCGCCTATTCGCTGGTCGCGGTGGACGGTGGGACGCAGGTCTTCTACGAGATCGACATCGAGCTCGTGGTGCCCCTGCCCGGCTTCGTCAAGCGCCGCGCGGAGGCCCGGATCCTGATCGATGCGATCAAGGAACTGAAGACCCGCGCCGAATCCTGACGGTCGGCCCCGTGGCTCCCGAGGGCTCCCGCCTCGTCGGTATCGACGTGGGCGGCACCAAGTGCCTCGGCGTCCTCGTCGATGCATCGGGCACCGTCGTGGCCGAGTGCCGCAAGCCGACCCCGCACGCCCACGAGTTGATCCCGGTGCTCGCATCGATCGTGGAGGAACTCGGTGGGGCGTCGACGGTGGGGATCGGGGTGCCCGGCCTCGTCACCTTCGACGGAGTGGTGCGCGCCTCCCCCAACCTCAGGGGCGCCCGTGATCTCCCGGTCGCATCCGGTCTGGGCGCTGCGATCAACGCTCGGGTGCACGTGGAGAACGACGCGACATCGGCTGCGTTCGCCGAGTGGCGTGCCGGTGCCGCCGCCGGGGCCGATGACGCGATCGTGGTCACGCTCGGGACCGGGATCGGCGGTGGAATCGTGATGGGCGGGCGCCTCCAGCGCGGGGCGCACGGCTTCGCCGGCGAGATGGGTCACATGATCGTCGAGCGGGACGGGATCGCATGCCCGTGCGGGCTGCGCGGGTGTTGGGAGCGCTACGCCTCGGGATCGGCGCTCGGTGATCCCGCGACGGGGCGCACCGGCGAGCAGATCGTGGCGGCCGCGCGCCAGGGTGATGCGACCTCGATCGCGCGCATCGAGGAGTTCGCCGGGTGGGTCGCGATCGGATTGGCGAGCCTGGTCAACTTGTGCGACCCGTCGGTCGTGGTGCTCGGCGGGGGAGTGCTCGGGTCCCGGGACACCGTGATGCCCTCGATACGCACAAAGTTCGCCGAGGCGCTCTATTCGGCCGAGGCGCGCCCGCACCCGCGGCTCGAGGTCGCGGTGCTGGGCGAGCGCGCGGGCGCCATCGGCGCCGCGCTTCTCGCATCGACCCCGGTCTGAGGGGCGAGGCTCACCGCGCCCAGTTGCGGGAGCGCTCCACCGCGCGCAGCCACTCGGCGTGGTTGCTGTGCGCGTCAGCGCGGGGTTCGAACGCGGCATCGAGCGTCCACATCGACGAGAGCTCCGCGGTGTCGGCCCACACGCCCTCTGCGAGGCCCGCGAGGTAGGCGGCGCCGAGCGCGGTGGTCTCCTGGTCCGACGGTCGGAGGACTCGCACGCCGAGTTCGTCGGCCTGCCTCTGGAGCATCGCATCCATGGCCGATGCCCCACCGTCGACACGCAGTTCGCTGATCGACACCCCCGACGCTCGTGTCATCGCATCCACGGCGTCACGTGTCTGGTGCACCATCGCATCCACCACCGCGCGTGCGATGTGGGCACGGGTCGTTCCGCGGGTGATGCCAACGATCGTGCCGCGTGCCCACGGATCCCACCACGGGCTGCCCAGGCCGGTGAATGCGGGCACGACGTGCACGCCGCCCGAGTCGGGCACCGACTCGGCGAGCGGGCCGACGTCGGACGATGCCGAGATGATGCCGAGCCCATCGCGCAGCCACTGCACGGCCGCCCCGGTGACGAAGATCGCGCCCTCGAGCGCATAGGTCAGCGATCCGTCGCCGAGGTCCCACGCCACGGTGGTGAGCATTCCCTCGCTCGGCTCCGGGCAGGTGGTGCCGGTGTTCAACAGCACGAAGCTCCCCGTCCCGTAGGTGTTCTTCGACATTCCCGGCACGGTGCACAACTGCCCGAAGAGGGCGGCCTGCTGGTCGCCGGCGACTCCCGAGATCGGGATTCCATCGGGCACGCCCGGCACCTGCGAGGTGGTGCCGTACCGGGCACTCGAGGGTGCGACCTCTGCGAGTGCACCCATCGGCACGCCGAGCAGGTCGCACATCTCCCCGCTCCACCGGCCGGTCCCGATGTCGAAGAGCATCGTGCGGCTCGCGTTGCTCGGGTCGGTCACGAACGCGGCCCCCGCGGTGAGTTTGGCCACGAGCCAGGAGTCGATCGTGCCGATCGCGAGCCGTCCAGCCGGCGGCAGGTCGGCATTGTCGATCAGCCACCGTGCCTTCGTCCCCGAGAAGTAGGGATCCAGGACGAGTCCTGTGGTGCGGCGCACGAGCGGGAGATGATCGGCGAGTGCCTCGCAGGCGGCCGCGGTGCGGCGGTCCTGCCACACGATCGCGCGCGCGGCCGGGGACCCGGTGGCCCTGTCCCACGCCACGACGGTCTCGCGTTGGTTGGTGATCCCGATCGCGGCGATCGCCTCGCCGTCCAGGCGCGCGGCGACGTCGGCGAGTGTGGCCGCGACAGCGGCCCAGATCTCGTCGGCGTCGTGCTCCACCCAGCCCGGCCGGGGGAAGTGCTGGGTGAATTCGCGGTACGAGGCGATGGCGGCCCGGCCGTCGTCGAACACCGCACGCGTGCGAACCCCGGTCGTTCCCGCATCGATCGCCAACACAGCCGCCACCTGCGCCTCACCTCCCGCCCGGTCGGGCCGACCCGTCGCCGGTTCCGCCGGCGCGCGCCAGCAGCTCGACCATCGGTGCGTGAATGCGCGACGATGCCGCGAGAACCTGGTCCGGGGTGACGGGCCCGCCGGCGTAGTCGGTCACGATCGCACCCGCCTCGGTTGCGATGATCTGCGCCGCAACGAGATCCCACGAGTGGAGGTGCTCCTCGAAGTAGGCGTCGAGGCGCCCGGTTGCCACGAGGCAGATGTCGAGCGCGGCCGCACCGAACCTGCGGATGTCGCGGACCTCGGTGATCATGTTGGAGACACGCCGGGCGTGCTGGGCGCGCTCCGACACCCGGTAGCTGTATCCGGTGCAGACCATCGCGTCGGTGAGCGAGCCGTTGTCCCGTCCCTCGATCGGGGAGTCGTTCAAAGTGGCGCCGAGCCCCCGGGCGCCGGCCCACATGTCACCGAGCGCGGGCGCGAACACGGCGCCGGCGAGGGGTCCGTGGCGGTCGGTGACACCGATCGACACGGCCCACATCGGGAGGTCGAAGTAGAAGTTCGAGGTTCCGTCGATCGGGTCGATGTGCCAGGTGAGTCCCGTGGTGCCGGGCCGCGATGCACCCTCCTCGCCCACGATCGCGTCGTCGGGTCGAGCGGTGGCGAGGCCGTCGCAGATCAGGCGCTCGCTCGCGCGGTCGAATTCGGTGACCATGTCGGTGGGAGAGGACTTCGTCGTCGCACTCACGCGGCCGGCGCGTCGTCCCGCGAGAGCCATCTCGCCGGCCTCGCGGGCGAGGCGCACCGCGACGTCGCGCAGTTCCGCCGGTGTCACCGGCCGTCCGACATCTCGCGCCATTCGCCGATCGCGCGCAGTGCGAGCACCGCCACCACCGCCGACCCGCCGGCTGACAGGACCGCCCCCAAGAGGATCCCGACACCGAGCGGTGTCGCACAGTCTCCGTCGCACTGCACCTCGACGAGTCCGTATCCGATGAGGCCGCCGGCCAGACCACCCACCAGGATCGACACGAAGGCGATCGCGCGCGCGACCCGCGACGGGAGCGCAGAGAGGGTCTCGGAGTCGCCGGGGAGCGCGCCGGGAGAGTTCGCCACGGGGGACATCGTAGGTGGCACCCCGGTGGGAGACTGCCCGTGTGCGATCGATCCTGCACATCGACATGAACGCGTTCTATGTGTCGGTCGAGTTGCTGCGCCGGCCCGAGTTGCGGGGCAAGCCCGTGGTTGTCGGAGGCACGGGGGGCCGCGGAGTGGTGGCTGCGGCCTCCTACGAGGCGCGCAGGTGGGGCGTGCGGTCCGCGATGCCCTCGGTCACGGCCCGTCGGCTGTGCCCCGATGTGGTGTTCCTCTCTCCCGACATGTCGCACTACCTCGAGGTGAGCGAGCGATTGCACGGGATCTTCTGCGAGTTCACACCCCTCGTCGAGCAGATATCCGTCGACGAGGCGTTCCTCGACGTGACGGGTGCGCGCCGACTCCTCGGGTCGGCGGGGGAGATCGCGGCGAACCTGCGCGCCTCGGTGCGCGAGCGCACGGGTCTGCCGTGCAGCGTCGGGATCGCCGCGAACAAGTTCATCGCCAAGATGGCGAGCGAGTTCGCCAAGCCGCGCGCGACACCGCAGGGAATCGAGGAGGGGCCCGGCGTGCACGCCGTGCCCGCGGGATCGGAACGGGAGTTCCTCGCACCGTTGCCGGTGCAACTGCTCTGGGGTGTCGGTCCCGCCACGCTCGACAAGTTGGCCGCGATCGGAGTGTCGACCATCGCCGATCTCGCCGAGATCGGGGTCGACGTCCTGTGCGCGGCTCTGGGCGAGTCGCACGGCCGGCACCTCCACAGGCTCTCGCTCGGGATCGACGACCGCGAGGTGGAGACCGACCGGATCGCCAAGTCGATCGGTCACGAGGAGACCTTCGGCAGGGATCTGCTCGACGCGTCCGACATCCGCCGCCAGGTCGTGCGTCTGTGCGACGCGGTGGCACGACGGGTGCGCGCGGCCGATGTCGCGGCCGGCACGGTGATGCTGAAGGTGAAGTACGCCAACTTCGACACGATCACGCGCTCGGTGACGCCCGACATCCCGCTCACGACGGGCCCGTCGATGGTTGCGGCGCTCGAGCCGGTGCTGACCTCGCTCGACCCGGGTCCGGGAATCCGGTTGTTGGGTGTTCATGCCCAGCGACTCGGCGACCCGCGTTCCGTCGCACCGATGTTGTTCGGGTCCGAGCTCCTCGGCCAGGGAGGAGACGACCCGGCCGAGACCGAGGAACAGTGGCAGCCCGCCGCACGTGCCGTCGACTCGATCACCGAGCGATTCGGACCGGGGTCGATCGTGCCGGCGAGCACCCTCGACGACCCCACCGCCCCCGGTGAGAACCCGTTCGGGCCGGGGGCTCAGGACTGAGTCGTCGACCAGATGAACGGGGCGTGACCCCGGGCACGGACCGGGGCGGTTGCCAAATCCTCGGGGCCGCATTGTCTCGGGCGCTCCGGGGTGCGAGACTTGGGCCGTGGCGTTGTCCGACGACGAGAACAGGATCCTGCGGGAGATCGAGGCTCAACTCGAGAACGACCGCAAGTTCGCGCGCGCCGTCTCGGCTGGTGGGATGTACCGCGCCCCGGCTCGTCGCATGTGGTGGGCTCTCGTGGGAGCGGTGGTGTGCCTCGTCGCAACGGTGCTCGCTCTCCAATACCACTTCATCGCCGGCTTCGTCGGATTCATCGGGATGCTCGCGTGCGCGATGGTGGTCGAGCGCGAAGCGCGTGCGATGGGACGCACCGGCATCAAGGATCTCGCCGAGACCTTGCGCCGCGCGAGCCTGGCTGGTCGCGCCGAGGGTCGCGACGACGCCTGATCCCGCTGTCGCGCCCGCTCCCGCGCACCAGTACCCTGTCCGACGTGATGACGGCCCGATCTCCGCGACGACTTCCTCCAGCAGGTGACGCTCAGACATCGGGTGTGGCGGGGATGTCGATGTTCGGGGCGGGCAGACCTGCTCCCGCGCGGGAGCCGAGACCCTGATCATGGGGACCACCACCCGCCCCCGAGTGCTCACCACCCCGGTGGTGCGGGCGGTCCTGGTGCGACCGGGATTGTGGTTCACCGCCGTGCGTCAGATCGGGCGACTCGCACCCTCGCGGTGGTGGGCCAAGCCTCCGTTCCTCCCGATTCCCTCGGCCGAGTACCTCGAGTTCCGGCTGGTGACCCAGTACGGCGGTGGGCACGGTGAGCCGCTCCGGCGCCCCGAGGCCGACGATGTGGTGGCGTACCTGCAATGGTGCCGGGATTTCGACCGAGGCACAGGACGGGGTCGCCGGTGAGGAACGCTCTCGTTCTGAATGCGACCTACGAGCCGCTGAGCGTGGTGTCGTCGCGCCGTGCCATCTGCCTGGTGCTTGGCGACAAGGCCGACATCGTGGAGGACGATGGGACCGAGGTTCGCTCGGAGCGGATCGCGATCAGGGCTCCGATGGTGATTCGTCTCCGCTACGTGGTGAAGGTGCCGTACCACCGGCACGCCGCGATGTCGCGGCGTGCCGTGTTCGCGCGCGACAACCACCGGTGCGGCTACTGCGGCGCTCCGGCTGATTCGATCGACCACGTGATGCCCCGCTCGCGCGGCGGCAAGAACGTCTGGGAGAACGTGATCGCGGCGTGCAGGGGATGCAATCTCCGCAAGCGGGATCGGACCCCCGAAGAGGCCGGAATGCGGCTCGTGGTGGAACCCCGCGCACCCCGGGAACTGTCGTGGATCGTCTATGCCGTGCCCCGCGTGCCCGAGGCGTGGAAGCCGTACCTCGCCGAAGCCAGCTGAGCCGGCACGTCCCCGCGGTCCGGATGCGCACCGACGCCGACGCTTTTCCGCCCCGACGCCGGTGGTCGTCGCGCACGGTCACTGGATCGGCGGCCGAGCTCCATCTGCTCGACGATTTCGCCGACCGGACCCTGGTGTTGCGCGTGCCGAGTTCCCGGGCCGTGGTTCTCGGCTCGGCCCAGGACGCCTCCGATGTCGATGCAGATCGCGCCGCGGCCCTGGGGCTCGAGGTGGCGCGTCGGCGCAGCGGCGGAGGGGCGGTCTTTGTCGACCCGGTCGACTCGATCTGGATCGACGCGTGGATCCCGCGCGCTGATCCGCTGTGGGTCGATGATGTCTCGACCTCGATGTTGTGGCTCGGTCGCGCGTACGCGGCGGTGCTCGCCGACGATGTCGGTGCTGGGTCGGGGATCGATGTCGCCACCGGTGCCTTCGAGGCTGGTGAGCACGGTCGGTCGATCTGCTTTCTGAGCACTGCACCCGGTGAGGTGGTGGTGCGCAACGGAGCCCTCGGCACGGACCGGGGTGGCCCGGCAACGGGCAAGGTTGTCGGCATCAGTCAGCGGCGGGACAGGCGGGGCGCGCGCCTCCAGTCGGTTCTCTACAGGCGCTGGGACCCCAGGCGCTGGGCCGTGTTTGGTGATGCGGCGCTCGCTCGGGCCCTCGGAGAGGTCGATGTTCATCCGGTCGATGTCGAGCCGGCCGATCTGATTGCGCGGCTCGTTGCGCATCTGAACGCAGCGGGCTGACCAGCGAGTCGCCCCGCCTGGTCCGGCGGACCCGCGCGAATCAGATTGCGGCCGGACAGATCGCGACCAGTCAGACAGCGAGCGTCAGGGGGGTCGGTGGCGTGTAGTGGGGGTTAGTGGTTGACAGTGGGGCGATGTGGGGATAATCTGACCGCCAGCGGAGGGGACCTCTCCGGGGAGGGGGAATCAGGTGTTCGTCGGGGTTCACGAACGGCAACTCGACCCCAAGGGTCGCCTCGCCCTTCCCGCAGCGTTCCGGCCGCGGCTCGAGCCCCGCTGCTACCTGGCCTTCGGGCGTGACAAGTGCATCGACGTGATGACCGCCGAGGCCTTCGAGGAGATGGCAGCAGAGGTGATCGCCAAGGTCAAGAGCGGTGAGATCGCCCGCAGCGAGCAGAGGGCACTGGCCGCCAACACCATCGAGGTCACGATCGACGCGCAGGGTCGGGTCAACCTCGACGAGAAGTTGCGCGAGTACGCCGGCGTGGCCCTCAACTCGAGGGTCGTCGTGGCAGGTTCTTTCGACCGGGTCGAGATCTGGGACCCGGAGCGTCACGCCCGCAACATCGCTGCGGGCACCGAACAGATCGCGGGAGACGACGCGTGATCGTCGATGCTCCCCTCGTTCCCACTCACGTCCGGAGGCCTCTGGTCCCCGGCAGTCTCCCGGATGGCACGGTGGTCAGCTCCAACTCCGCCCGCTGCCATCGCGACCGCACCGGGGAGAAATCCGGGCGGCACTTGCTGTCCGGGGGGCTGCCGGGGACCCAGGGTCGGGTGTGCCGATCCCCCGACGATCTCGTCATGAGCGGCGACTCCACCGTCGGTGAGGGTGTTGCTCCGTGGTTTCCGCACGAGCCCGTCATGGTCGCCGAGATCGCCGCGGTCTTTGCCGATCTCGCCGGTGGAACCTTCCTCGACGCGACACTCGGTGGGGCGGGTCACGCCGCCGCGCTCCTCGCGGCGCACCCGGCGGTGCATCTGCTCGGGATCGACAGGGATCCCGCGGCTCTGCGGGCCGCATCGCTGCATCTCGGAACCGGCGACATCGCCGGGCGTGCGACCCTCCGGCACGCCCGGTTCGATGCGGCGGCCTCCGTCGTGATCGGGGAGGGCATCGGGTCGTTGGCCGGTGCCCTCTTCGATCTCGGTGTCTCCTCGCACCAGTTGGATGCTCCGGATCGTGGCTTCTCGTACCGGCACGACGCCCCCCTCGACATGCGCATGGACACGACCTCGGGGCCGACCGCGGCGGACATCGTGAACGGATTCGACGAAGCGCGTCTGGCCCGGCTCATCGCCGACCACTCCGATGAGCGATGGGCACGCCGCATCGCGGCCGCGCTCGTCGCAGCCCGGCCGATCACGTCGACCGTCGAACTGGCCGACGTGATCGTCGGGGCGATTCCCGCCGCTGCCCGCCGCAGTGGTGGCCATCCCGCCAAGCGGACATTCCAGGCGATCCGCATCGAGGTGAACGGCGAACTAGTGATCCTGCGCCCCGCGCTGGAGTCGGTGCTCGCGATGCTGGCCCCGGGTGCGCGCCTCGCAGTTCTCACCTACCACTCCGGCGAGGACCGGATCGTGAAAGAGGTGATGCGGGCCGCCGAGACCGGTGGCTGCACCTGCCCGCCGGCACTCCCGTGCCGGTGCGCAGCGGTGCGGACCGCTGTGCGCGTGCGTGCTCCACGCCAGCCCGGTGCGGCCGAGCGACTGTCCAACCCGCGGGCACGGTCCGCGCGTTTGCGCGTCGTCGAGCGGATCAGCGCGGCGGGAGCGGAGAACTGAGATGGCGGTCGTCTCCAAACTCTCGTCGGTGTCGGCGCTTCGCGATGAGACGCGACGGGGGGACGAGCCAGACTCTCGCAGACCGATCCTCACCATCGTGGAGAGTCGGACGAGTGCCGGCTGGAAACTCGCCGTGTGCGTCGTCGTGGCAGCCACCTGTCTGCTGGGGGTGGTAGGGCTTCAGGCACGGATGGCGCAGCGCCAGATGCACCTCGACAAGATCAATTCCGACATCATCCGGGCGCGGCGACACTTCGACACGTTGCGGGCACGGAAGGCGGAGTTGCAGTCCCCGACGCATCTGATCGCACGAGCGCACCAGATCGGTCTCGTGCCCGGGGTGCTGCAGCGCGTGGTCGAGATCCCGCCCGACGTCGCCGCACAAGTCGTGGCCACCACCGGCAAGATCGACGACGATGTCGCCGACACACCGGAGTCATCGTTGGACAAGTTCGGTCGTCTGAAGCCGGCAGTGGTCGGCGGATCGTGAGCACCCGGGGCGGAGACACGGGGACGCGCCGCGTCTCGGAGCGGCATTCTCGCTCCCACGGGGCAACGTCGGCGCGCCGGGTTGGGTCGCGCCCGGCGACGGGCCGTGCGCCTGCTGTGCGTTCGACGACACGTCGTTCGTCGACGTCGCGTCCGCGCACCGATCGCCGCACGGGGAGCAAGGTCGACAACTCCGGTGCGGCGCACCGTCCCCCCGGGCGCACCGCGCAACGCGCCGATCCCGCGTCGCGCGCCCCGTCGCCCACCGAGGTCCGCCTCCGGTCGTTCCGCGAGCGTGCGTGGGAGGCAATCAAGATGGCCTTCAGCGGCGATGTGCCGGTCAAGTACAAGGCCAACCGGGTCGGGTCGGATATCGCCAAGATCGCCCTGCGTCGTCGTCTCCGGATGACGGTGCTGATCATGGTCCTCCTGCTCGGTGTGGTCGGGATCCGCGTGGTCCAGGTGCAGACCTTCGGCGGCGACGGGTACCGGGCCGCGAGCCTCGACCAGCGCACCCGGTCGAACACGATTCGGGCCACCAGGGGAGTCATCTTCGACCGCAACGGGAACGAACTGGCGCTCTCGGTGCCGAGCATCACCGTCTTTGCCGACCCACGCGAGATCCTCGATGCGCCTGCCACCGCGCGCGCCCTGGCGCCCGCCCTCGGACTCACTGCGCAGCAGGAGGCCGAACTCCTGGCCAAGTTCACGGTCCCCGGTCAGGGGTTCGTCTATCTGGCGCGCGAGAGGACACGCGAGGAAGCCGATCTGATCCTCGGGTTGGGACTGACCGGTGTCCATTCCTACAACGAACCGGCGCGAACCGTGGAGGGCGGTGTCGCCGAGGCGGTGATCGGCCGCACCGATCCCGACGGGGTGGGAACGTCGGGTCTCGAAAAGCAGTTCAACGGTCTCCTCACCGGTACGGACGGACTCGTGGTGAGGGAAGTGGGCGCGAACGGCCGACCGATCGCGGGGCAGGACACGGTCACCGCCGCCCCGGTCCCCGGGGACGATCTCGTGCTGACGGTCGACAAGAACATCCAGTTCCACACCGATGCCGCCCTCCTCGACAGGGTCGGACAACTCGGTGCGCGCGGTGGCACCGCGATCGTCATGGACTCGGTCACCGGTGACGTCTATGCGATGTCGAACGTGCGCCGCAACGATGCCGGTGGTGCCGAGTTGGCATCGGGCAATTTCGCCACTGTCGAGGCCGGAGAGCCCGGATCGGTCGCCAAGGTGTTCTCGATCGCGGCGGCATTGAACGAGGGCCGGATCACGCCCGAGACCGTCTTCTCGGTGCCGGGTGCCAAGGTGATCGACGGCTATCCGATCCGTGATGCATGGCCCCACCCGACGATGGACATGGACGTGCGGTACATCTTCTCTGAGAGCTCGAACATCGGCACGATGCTCGCCGCGCAGACGATCGAGTCGAAGAGACTCCACCACTATCTGTCTGGGTTCGGCTTCGGGAGGCCCACTGGTCTCGGGTACCCGGGCGAGAGCAGGGGAATCCTGCGTCCCGCGAAGAAGTGGCGAGGCACGGAGAAGTTCACGGTCTCCTACGGTTATGGAATGGCGAGCACCCCGTTGCAGTTGATCGCGGGCGTGAACGCGGTGGCCAACAAGGGCGTCTATGTCGCCCCGAGGCTCGTGGGTGCCACGATCGACGGCACCGGTGCGCGAGTGGACCGCGCGCCCTCGGCCACGAGACCGGTGCTCACCGAGGCGACGGCCGCCACGATGGTGGACATGATGCGGGAGGTGGTGTGCACGGGAACGGGCGAGCTCGCCAAGGTCAAGGGCATGAACATCGCCGGCAAGACGGGCACCGGCTACAAGGTCCAGGACAACGGCACGTACACCACCGACACCGGCGGCAGGAAGTACTTCGCGTCGTTCGTGGGATTCTTCCCGGCAGCCAATCCGCGCGTGACGATGCTGGTGAACATCGACGAGCCCAACGCGAACTCGCGCGACCGCTTCGGCGGAACGGCGGCTGCACCGGTGTTCGCCCGGCTCGTGCCGACGGTGATGCACGAGTTGGGAATCGAGCCGACTGGGACCGGCACCGGGTGCAAGAAGGCGGTCGCGGCCGGGGCGCCGTGAGGGTGGACAATGTCGCGCCACGACGTGCAGCCCATCAGGGCGACTGACGCCGCAGCCGCCGTCGGCGGGAGCGTCGTCGGCGATCCGGACCGGATGATCCGCGGGATCACCGACGATTCGCGCGATGCGCGCGACGGCGATGTGTTCTGCTGCGTGCGCGGGCAGCGCACCGACGGGCATCGGCACGCGGCCCAGGCGGTGGCATCGGGGTGCCGGGTCCTGCTGTGCGACAGGGAGCTCGCGCCGGGTGAACTCGGTGGCGCGGCCGGCGCGGAGCCGGGGGACGTGACCCAGATCGTGGTCGCCGATGTCCGGGCGTGCCTCGGTGTCCTGGCGGACCATCTCTTTGGTCATCCCTCGCGGAACCTCGTGATGGTCGGTGTCACCGGGACCAATGGCAAGACCTCGACCGTTGCGATCCTGGCCTCGATCCTCGGGGCATCCGGGATGATCACCGAGACGATCGGGACTCTCACCGGGGTGCGCACCACGCCCGAGCCGGTGGATCTGCACGCACGTCTCCGGGATGCGCTCGCAGCGGGTGCGGGGGCCGTGGTGATGGAGGTCTCCTCGCACGCTCTCGCGCTCGGGCGCGTCTCGGGCATCAGGTTCGCGGTCGCGGTGTTCACCAACCTCTCCCGTGATCACCTCGATTTCCACGGGGACATGGAGTCGTACTTCGCGGCGAAGCGGGGCCTGTTTCACCCCGACAGGTGCGACCTCGCCGTGGTCAACGTCGATGACGAGTGGGGACGGCGGATCGTGGCTGGGGCACAGGTTCCGGTGTCGGGGTTCTCGCCGGGGACACTCGATGATCCGGTGTGCACGGCGCACTCGGTCTCGTTCACACGGGGGAACTCCCGCATCACCGTCCCGATCGGGGGACGCTTCACGCTGGCGAATGCGCTCGGTGCAGTCGTGGCAGCCGAGGCTCTCGGCATCGCGGCTGGGCCGATCGCGCAGGGTTGCGCCAGCGTCGAGCCTCCGACTGGGCGATTCGAGTCGGTCCGGAACGACGTGGGAATCGACGTGATCATCGACTACGCGCACACGGCGGAGAGCCTCGAGTTGCTGCTCGCCTCGGCGCGCGAGGTCTGCACGGGGACCTTGACGGTGGTGTTCGGGTGTGGCGGTGACCGGGACGCGGGCAAGCGCGAGCAGATGGGTCGTGCCGCTGCGCTCGGCGCCGACCGGGTCTTGGTCACCTCCGACAACCCGCGCGGAGAGGAGCCGATGGCCATCATCGACGCCGTGGCGCGCGGAGTTCGTGCCGGGGGTCGCGAGCCCCTGGTCGAGCCGGATCGGGGCTCGGCGATCGCATCCGCCATTTCCGGGGCGGAGCGTGGTGACATGGTGGTGATAGCCGGAAAGGGCCATGAGACGACCCAGGAGATCGCCGGTGTCCACCATCGCTTCGTCGATGCGGAGGTGGCGGTCGTCGCACTGAGGGGCAGGGCATTGAGCGGGTCAGCGTCTGGGAACGAACGGAATGGTGAGGCGTGATCGCGGTTCTGATTGCCGGAGCCGTCTCGCTCGTGCTGTCGTTGTTCGGCACCCGATGGTTGATCGGGTTCTTCGCGCGGCTCGGGTTCGGTCAGCCGATCCTGGGCGCCGAGGACCACGGACCGGTGCAGCACATGAAGAAACAGGGGACCGCCACGATGGGTGGAGCGGCGATCCTGGGTGCGGCCTTCATCGGATTCTCGGTCGCCCACCTGCGACCTGGAATCGCTTTCTCCGACCAGGCGCTCATCATGTGGGCGGGTGTGGCGATCCTGGCCGTGATGGGCTTCCTCGACGACTGGTTGAAGGTGCGCAAGCGCCACAACCGCGGGATCTTCTGGAAGAAGAAGGGGTGGATCACCTTCGGACTCGTCGCACTCACCACGGCATGGCTGTCGCTGTCCACAGGGGTCAGCCAGACGTTGTCGATCACGCGCGCCGACCTACCCGGCTGGGAATTGCCCCAGGTCGCGTGGATCGTCTGGACGGCGCTCATGGTCTGGGCCACCACGAACGCCGTGAACGTCACCGACGGTCTCGACGGTCTCGCTGCGGGGTCGGCCACTTTCGGGTTCCTCGCCTTCACTGCGATCGCATACTGGGCCTTCCGCAATCCCGACATCTACGGACTCGTGAACCCGCTCGACCTCGCGGTCTTCGCTGCGGCGATGGCGGGCGCCTGCGGTGGCTTCCTCTGGTGGAACGCGGCACCCGCGCGCATCTTCATGGGCGATGTCGGTGCTCTCGGGATCGGTGCGGCGCTCGGGTACCTCGCGGTGACCACCAACACCCATCTTCTCCTTCCCGTGATCTGTGCGTTGAACGTGATGGAGGCCGGGTCGGTGGCGGTGCAGATGGGGGTCTTCAAGGCCTCGGGCCGAAAGCGTCGCCTCTTCCGCATGTCGCCGGTCCACCATCACTTCGAGTTGATCGGATGGCCAGAGACCACGGTCATCATCCGGCTCTGGATCATCTCGGGGATCTTCGTCGCGGGTGCCCTCGCCATCTTCATCGCCGACTTCACCAACATCGCCGATCGGTTCGCGGGACGATGAACCGCCGGGCACGGGGAATGGAGTGATCCGATGAGCAGGGTCGACCGGGGAACCGGGGAGAACACTCGCACAGCGTCGTTGAGGGAGCGCCGGATCGCGATGCTGCGACGGACGAACATCGCCGATCGCCACCGCATCGCGCTCGGGCCGCCCACGACATCGTTCTGGGGCATCTTCGGTATCGTCGCGATCTTCGTCGTGCTCGGGATCATCATGGTGCTCTCGTCGTCGTCGGTCGTGCGCCTGCAGTCGGGTGGGTCGCCCTGGAGTTTCTTCCAGAAGCAGATTGTGTGGGCCACCATGGGCGGGGCCGGGATGTGGTACGCGTACCACGTCCCCTACACGACATGGGTCAAACAACGGTGGCTGTCCATGGCCGCGGCAGTGGTCCTCGGTGCGAATGCCTTCGTGTTCCTGAAGGGACAGTTCATCAACGGGGCGCGGGCGTGGCTCGAGATCTTCGGCTTCAGGCTCCAACCCTCGGAGTTCATGAAGATCGTCGCGGTGCTGTTCTGTGCGAACCTGATCGCAAAGCGCCACAGATCGGTGGCGATTCCGGCGATGGTCCACTATCCGTTGCTGGGTGCGATGTGCGCGACTGCGGGGTTGTGCGGACTCCAGCGCGACTACGGCGGAGCCCTCATTTTCATCGGCACGATCGGCCTGATGATGGTGATGTCGGGTCTCTCGTGGAGAAGGATCGCGGCCACGCTCGCCGGCGTCGCGTTCGCGGGTTGGCTGCTCCTGCAGGTGTCGGTGCGCGCCAAGAAGCGTCTCACCGCGTTCCTGAATCTCGACGAGACCAAGGGTGACTGGGGTTACCAGGTGTACCAGTCGCTCCTCAGCATGGCCAATGGTGGCTGGACCGGGACCGGCATTGGATCGGGGACCGCCAAGTGGGGCTACGTGCCCGAGGCCCACACCGACTTCATCTTCGCCGTCATCGCCGAGGAACTCGGGCTCTTCGGCACGGTTCTCGTGATCGGTGGGTTCATCTTCCTCGTTCTGTTCGGCGTGCGTGTCGCGCTCGCTGCGCCCGACATGACGAGTGCGCTGATCGCGGCCGGGATCTCGGCGTGGTTCGGGTTCCAGTCGTTCATCAACATCGGCGGAGTGTCGGGAGCGTTGCCCCTGACCGGCTTGACCCTGCCGTTCCTCAGCTACGGGGGCTCCTCGCTGGTCGCCTCGATGTTCGCGGCCGGGATGCTGTTGAACATCGCGCGCCGTGTGAAAACCTGACTCCATGACCCACGTCGAATCGGATCGGCCGACGGACCGGTCGACAAGACGCCGACCAGAAGGCGCGGGGGCCCCAGTCCCCACCCGGGTGGTTGTGACCGGTGGGGGCACCGCGGGGCACGTGGTGCCTGCGATCGCGATCCTCGAGGCCCTGGTTGACTCCGGGATCGATGAGGCAGAACTGGCCTATGTGGGGTCGCGGCGCGGCATCGAGCGGGTGCGCCTCGCGCGCGAGTTGCCCCTGGTCCGCGCGGCATTCCTGCCGATCTCGGGCCTGCAGAGGACATGGTCCCTGCGAGGTGTCGCGGCGAATCTCGCGCTCCCGTGGCGACTGTTGCGCAGCACGGTGATGGCACACGCGTTGGTGAGGCGATGGCGCCCGTCCGTCGTGGTGTCGGTGGGGGGTTATGCGAGCGCACCGATGTCGTCGGCAGCGACGAGGACCGGAGTGCCGCTCGTCTGCGTGAGTTGGGATCGCACTCCCGGTCTGGCCACGCGGCGTCAGTCGGCGAGCGCGGCAGTGTGCGCCGTGGCCTTCGAGGGCTCCGATCTGCCCCGCGCCGTCGTGACGGGTGCGCCGTTGAGGCGGCGCGTGCGCACGCTCGACGTGCGCGCCGAGCGCGACCCTGCGCGGCGCAGTCTTGGGGTCGACCCGGCTGCGGCGATGGTGACGATCGTCGGCGGGTCGCTCGGGTCTCGAGTGCTCAACGATGCGGCGGCGGAGGTCCTGATGCGACTCGCGGGCTCGGGTGCGGTGGTGCGGCACGTGACTGGTCCGCGCTTCTTCGACGACCCCGCACCCGTGGTCCCCGAGGGCGTCGGGTACCAACGCGTCGCCTACGACGAGGACATCGCCACCACGTACGCGGCGACCGATCTCCTGGTGTGCCGCGCGGGTGCCGGAACGGTCCTCGAGATCGCCGCGGTCGGGATGGCCGCGGTGGTGGTGCCGTGGTCGGGCGCGGCCGGGGATCATCAGAGCGTGAATGCCCGATGGCTCGCCGATGCGCGCGCCGCGGTCGTGGTCGCAGACGAGGACACGAACGCGATCGTGGAGTCTGTCGTGCGGATCCTCGGCGATCCCGTCTCGAGGGGGCTGCTCGCCGAATCTGCCCACGCGCTGGGGGAGCGCCACCGATCGGACTCTCTGGTGCGGACCATCCTGGATGCAGCGTCGTGAGACAATGGAATCCACATGGTGCAGCGTGACGAGCATCCGGCGACCAGCGACCCCTTGACCAGCGAACGGGTGGTCGATCTTTCGACGCCGCGCCGATGGCACCTCGTGGGCGTGGGGGGACCGGGAATGGCGCCGCTCGCCGAACTGCTCCACGGCGCGGGCCAGTCGGTGACGGGTTCTGACATCACGCCCTCGCCGACGCTCGTGCGACTCGGTGAGCGCGGAATCAGGGTGCGCACCGGTCACGACCCGGTCGCCGTCGAGGGGTGCGATGTCGTGGTCTTCTCCACCGCGGTTCCCAGCGACAACCCCGAACTGGTGGCGGCTCGTGCGGCGGCGATCCGGGTCTGCCATCGGTCCACGGCACTCGCCTCGCTCTGCGCGGCCACACGAGCCGTGGGTGTCGCGGGGGCCCACGGCAAGACGACCACGGCTGCCCTGCTCGCGCTGATGCTGCGCTCCGACAGATCCGGAGTCGCCGACTACATCGGGGCGACCGTGCGCGATCCCCGCACCGAGGACGGGCGGGGCCCGGTCCTGGGTGTGCCCGACGTGCGCGCCTCGGGTTCGACCCTGGTGATCGAGGCCGACGAGAGCGACGGCACGATCGATGCACTGCCCCTCGCGGCGATCGCAGTGACGAACGTCGACGTCGATCATCTCGACTTCTGGGGCGACCTCGACGGTCTCGTCGACGGGTTCGCACGCGTCGTCGGACGAGTCGCCGAGGCGGGGGGGATCGTGGTGCTGAACGCCGACGACGCAGCGTCGGCCCGCATCGATCCCGGGGGTCACAGTGTGCGCCGCTTCGGGTGGTCGCCCCGGGCCGATGTGCGGATCGACTCGTGTGCCGACACCGACGATGGCACCGACGTGGTGATGAGCGTCGGTCGGTCCAGTGTCAGGTGCGCACTCCCGTTGCGGGGTGCGCACAACGCGATGAATCTGGCCTGTGCGCTCGCCATGGCCGTGGGCTGGGGTGTCGAACCCGCCGATGCGTGCCGGGCGGTCGAGACCTTCGGCGGCGTCGAGCGTCGATTCACCGAGATGGGTCGCCGGAGCGGGGCCCTCATCATCGATGACTATGCGCATCTCCCCGCAGAGATCGAGGCGACCTTGGCGGCTGCGGCCGCGCACCCCGACCGTCGTGGACCGCTCGTGGCTGTGTTCCAGCCGAACAGGTTCCACCGGATCGCCGCGATGGCCGAGGACTACGGTCCCTGTTTCGGGCGGGCCGATGCCGTCATCATCACGGACATCTATGCCTCGGGCACCCCATCGATCCCCGGGGTGACGGGCAAACTCGTCGCCGATGCGGTCACGCGGTCGCATCGCAACGTCGTGTGGGCGCCGTCGCGCGCGGATGTCGTTCGCGAGGTCTCTGCGCTCCTGGCGCCGGGAGCGGTGTGCGTGGCGATGGGGTGCGGCGACATCGCCACCCTGTGGGACGACCTGAACGCGGGTGGTTCATGAGCACGGCATGGGCGAGGTTGCACGAGGAACTCGCGGCGGCCGGCCTCGAGTCGGGGCTCGAGGTTGCACTTTCACCGCACACCTCGTATCAGATCGGCGGAGCGGCGCGGTGCGCGGTGTCAGTGTCGTCACGGGAGGAGGCCGCCGCACTGGCGGGCGTGGTGTCTCGCCATCCCGGTCTCGGGCTGCTCCTGATCGGACGGGGGAGCAACCTGCTCGTTGCCGACGAGGGGTTCGACGGTCTCGCGGTGTTGATGGGGGGTGCGGGACGGATCCCAGGCGCGGGACGCGACCGACCCACGGAACGGAACACGACGTCATCCGCCGACTCGCGGACGGGGAGCGAGGGCACCGCCGTCGACATCCTGATCGACGATGACCGCGTCGTCGCGACCGGATGGGCTCTGCTCCCGTTGGTGGCCCGCCGCTCCGTGGCGGCCCGACGGTGCGGTCTCCAGTGGATGGTCGGTGTCCCGGGAACCGTCGGGGGCGCGGTGCGGATGAACGCGGGCGGTCACGGTGCCGATGTGGCGGGCAATCTCGCGGCGTGTGGGGTGCTGTCGCTTCGATCCGGCAGGATCACCGACCTCCCCGTCGGGGACCTCGGGCTGCACTTCCGTGGCTCGGCGCTCGCCGATCACCATGTCGTGGTGACGGCGACGTTCCACACAGCCGCCGCCACGGATGACTCGTGCCAGCGTGAGCTCACCGACATCGTGGCCTGGCGCAGGGCCAACCAACCGGGTGGACGCAACGCGGGATCGGTGTTCGTCAATCCCGCCCCGGGCAGCGGCAGCGCCGGTGCGCTCATCGACGGCGCCGGACTGCGCGGTCGGCGGATCGGGACCGCCGAGGTCTCCGAGAAGCACGCGAATTTCATCCAGGCCGATCCCGGGGCGTCGGCCTTCGATGTGGTCGCCCTGATGATCGAGGTGCAGGACACCGTCGAGCGTGCCCACGGCATCGTGATGCGCAGCGAGGTCCGTCTCGTCGGTTTCGCCGACGAGGTCGTCTCACGTTTCTCGGATCCCCGCCACGACGAACCCGACCGCGTCGGTGCCCGGGAGCACCTGATCTCGATCCTCGACGGTGGGTCGCGGCCATGAGTGAACGCGACGATGAACCCGCCGAGATCAATCTCGACGATGTCTCCGATGATGTGCGGGAGGAGTTGGCGCGCCTCTTCGGTGCCGGCGGGACGGCACCGGAGGGATCCGGGATCACCGTTGAGGAGGGATCGGCGCCCGCCGTGCCGGTGGAGACCGATGCGCCGGCCCGGCGCGTGGAGGCCGACCTGATCACACCGACCGACCTCGTCCCGTCCGGTCCCGGGGCTTCCACGCCGGTCAGAGACCGACCGATCGTGCCGATCGGGGACCTCTCGGCCGACTCGGTGGTTCCGCTGCCGATTGATCCGCTCGTGCCGGTGCACGCGGGTGGGGGCGTGATCCAGATCGTCGATGACGGCACGATGCCCGAGGTGCGCGATGTGGGCGAGGTGAGCCGCGTGCTGATCGTGGACGATGACCAACCGGCTGGCCGGGTCGCCGATCGGGACTCCCAGCGCTCGGGGCGTCGTGCCAGGCGCGCCAAGACCGCTGGGCGGGGCCGCGGGCGCGTCGGATGGTTGCGACTCGGAGCGATCGGCACCGTGGCGTTCACCGTGGTCGCCGCCCTGCTCGCATCACCGATCTTTGCGATCCGCACCGTGGTCTTCGACGGCACCGTGTACACCGACGCCTCCACGATCGAGGACGTGCGCGGGATGCTCGACGGGTCGTCGGTGTTCACGGCCGATGTCGATCTCGCACGCCAGCGGATGCTCCAGGATCCGTGGGTGGCCGAGGTGCGCATCACCACCGACTTCCCCGGTCGCGCCGTCGTCGAGGTGGCGGAGCGCGGACCGGTCGTGTGGTACGCGGGCGACGACCAGAAAGCGCGCGTGATCGACGCGCGCGGGCACGTGATCGCGGTCCTCGAGGGATGGCCGACCAAGTACCTCCAGGTGAGGGGCACGGGGCCCTCGCTCGAGGCCGGGGCCACCACCGATGACGCGTACCGTGCCGCGGCCCAACTGGTTCTGGCCCTTCCCGATGAGATCGCCGAAAGGGCCGAGGCGCTCGATCTGTCCCCGGGAGGCGAGTTGTCGATGTTCTTGAAGGGCGGAACGATCGTGAGGTTCGGTCCGCCCGAGGGACTGCAAGACAAGCTGGTCGCAGTGGTGGTCCTCCTGCGCCGCCAGGATCCGTCGACGCTGGCGGTGGTCGACGTGTCCACCGGCGAACCCACGGTGCAGACCCGCTGACAGGTCGTGCGGGGGCCTCGGGCCCGATTCCGCGCAGTCGAACCGAGCAAAAGCAGCCCCGAATTCGGGGCTGCACGTGGCCAATTGCCACCAAATCAGCGCCCAGTGTGGAAACATTGACCCGTCGCGTTCATCGGCGCCCGAGCGGAGGTTTTGCCCCATGGCCGGTTCACCACAGAATTACCTCGCCGTCATCAAGGTGATCGGCGTCGGTGGCGGCGGTGTGAACGCTGTCAACCGAATGATCGATGCGGGGCTGCGCGGGGTCGAGTTCGTGGCAATCAACACCGACGCCCAGGCACTCCTGATGAGCGACGCTGACGTCAAGCTCGACATCGGTCGCGAGCTCACGAAGGGCCTCGGGGCGGGCTCGGATCCGGAGGTCGGCAGGGCGGCTGCCGAGGCCCACCGGGACGAGATCGAGGAACTGATCCAGGGATCGGACATGGTCTTCATCACCGCCGGGGAGGGCGGCGGCACCGGCACCGGCGGCGCTCCGGTGATCGCTGAGATCGCGAAGTCGCTCGGCGCGCTCACGATCGGTGTCGTGACGAGACCGTTCCAGTTCGAGGGCCGTCGTCGAGCGGTGCAGGCCGACAACGGCATCCAACGCCTCAAGGAGAAGGTCGACACGTTGATCGTGATCCCGAACGACCGACTCCTCACTGTCGCCAACGACAAGACGTCGCTGGTGAACGCCTTCAAGATGGCCGACGAGGTCCTGCTGCAGGGCGTCGCGGGAATCACCAACCTGATCACGACCCCGGGTCTCATCAACACCGACTTCGCCGACGTCAGGATGATCCTCACGAACGCGGGAACCGCCCTCATGGGCATCGGCGTCGCCTCCGGGGACAACCGGGCCGTCACCGCGGCCAAGGACGCGATCTCCAGCCCGATGCTCGAGGCCGCAATCGACGGCGCGCGGGGCATCCTGCTCAACATCACCGGCCCATCCAGCATGGGCCTCTTCGAGGTCAATGCCGCGGCCGAAGTGGTGCACGGGGTGGCGCACCAGGACTCGAACATCATCTTCGGCACCGTCATCGACGATGAGATGGGCGACGAGATCAAGGTCACCGTCATCGCTGCGGGATTCGAGCGCTGGGATGGGGCGACCAATGCGACGTTCGGCACGCGGTCGTCGGGATCCAGGGATTCCCGCGGCTCATCCAACGTGCGCGACATCTTCGCCGAGACCGATCCCCTCGGAGACGATGACGACGACTTCGACGTGCCGTCGTTCCTGAGGTAGTCCGGTCCGGCCGGGCCGGGATGCACCGACGATGACGATCGACCCTGACGCGGTGGCGTCGCGGATGTCGTTGGTTCGTGCGCGCGCCGCCGTCCTCGGTGCCCCCGACGTGGCGGTGGTCGCGGTGACCAAGTCGTTCGGTCCGGAGGCGATCGCTGCCGCACACGCGACCGGCTGCGACGGGATGGGGGAGAATTACGCCCAGGAGTTGCTCGCGAAGGTTCCGTCGATTCCCGCGGAGCTTCCCGTGCACTTCATCGGGCGACTCCAATCGAACAAGGTGAAGTCGTTGTCGGGAATCGTCTCGGTCTGGGAGTCGGTCGATCGCCCCGGCCTGGTCGATGAGATTGCCAAGCGGGCGGGTCGTGGTGCGCGGGTGCTGCTCCAGGTGGACACCACGGGGGAGGCGTCCAAGGGTGGGTGCGCACCGGACCAACTGGACGGGCTGCTGGAGCGGGCCGGGAGAGCGGGGTTGTCGGTGGAGGGACTCATGACCGTGGGGCCCACGGGAGGCACCCGCAGCGAGTGTGCGGCTGCGTTCGGGCTCCTGCGGCGGCTGGCCGACCTGCGGGGACTCCGCGAATGCTCGATGGGGATGTCCGACGACTGGGAGATCGCACTCGCGGAGGGCGCCACCATCGTGAGGCTTGGTTCGGCGCTCTTCGGGGAGCGCCCCCGGTGAGATGGTTCGGCGCTCTTCGGGGAGCGCCCCCGGTGAGATGGTTCGGCGCTCTTCGGGGAGCGCCCCCGGTTGGGGCGCTCCCACATCGCACAGAATCGCTGGGTTAGCCTGACGACATGTCGTTCTTCCGTCGCGCAATGGACTATCTCGGACTCAGTGGCGAGGAGTCCTATGACGACTACGACATGTCGGCCGAGTACGAGCGCCCGACGCGTGCTCCTCGGGGGTCGGACCCGCTCGCACGCCGAGGAACCGAGCCCGAGTACGGCTCCGAGGGAATCGGATCGCGCGGTCCACGCGTCGACGACACCGGCGCAGCGCGTCGCCCCGACGACTCGTCGGGCATCCAGGTGCGCCCGGTGGGCACCCCCCGCAACGCGCCATCGGTGCGCACGGTGGGCGCGTCGGGCGAGACGGTGACGGTTCGACCCCGTGACTTCAACCAGGCCAAGGAGATCGGTGACTGCTTCAAGGTCGGGGTGCCCGTGATCGTGAACCTCGAGGGCGCGGATCGCGAGATGTCGAGGCGCATCATCGATTTCGCGTCCGGGCTGTGCTACGCGCTCGGGGGCACGATGGAGAAGGTGGCCACCGGCGTGTATCTCCTGAAGCCCGCCTTCGACGGCGACCGCTGAGACGACCGTGGCACTCGTCTGTGCGATCCTGCAGATCTACACGTTGGTGATCGTGGCGCGCGCCATCGCGTCGTTCTTCCCGATCAACTCCTCGAGTCGCGCGGCGCCGATCGTCGGGCTGCTCCACCAGTTGACCGATCCGGTCTTCTTGCCGTTGAGGCGGGTGATACCGGCGGTCGGGATGCTCGACTTCACCCCGCTCGTGGTCATCATCGCGATCCAGATCATCGCGAGCGTCCTGGGCTGCTGAACCCGCCCCCGACCGCGGCACACCCCTAGCCTTGTCCCGTGGCATATCCGGTCGTCGTTCCCCAACCGGACTTTCCCCGCCTCGAAGAGGCGGTTCTGCACCGATGGGCCGACGAGGACACCTTCGTGTCGTCGATCGAGGCACGGCCGGCCGGTGAGGCAGGGGCGAATGAATTCGTCTTCTACGACGGTCCACCGTTCGCCAACGGTCTCCCTCACTACGGCCACCTCCTGACGGGTTTCGTCAAGGACGTGGTGCCCCGGTACCAGACGATGCGCGGCCGCAGGGTGGAGCGCCGCTTCGGCTGGGACTGCCACGGTCTCCCCGCCGAGGTCGAGACTGAGCGCGAACTCGGAATCGCGGGTCACCCCGAGATCGCCCGGTACGGGATCGACCGCTTCAACGAGGCGTGCCGCACCAGCGTGCTTCGCTACACCGACGAGTGGCGCAGGTATGTGACCCGTCAAGCGCGCTGGGTCGATTTCGAAAATGACTACAAGACCCTCGATGCGTCCTACATGGAGAGCGTCATGTGGGCCTTCAAGACGCTGTGGGACAAGGGCCTCATCTACGAGGGTTTCCGTGTCCTGGCGTACTGCTGGCGTTGCGAGACGCCGTTGTCGAACACCGAGACCCGCATGGACGACGTCTATCGCCTTCGGCAGGATCCGGCCCTGACCGTGGCGTTCGAGTTGGAGTCGGGCGAGAGGGTCCTCGCGTGGACCACTACACCATGGACACTGCCCTCGAACCTCGCGCTCGCGGTGAACCCCGAGGTCGACTATGCGGTCGTCCTCCATGCCGACGGCCATCGGTACGTGATCGCCGAGGCGAGGCTCGGTGCGTACGAGCGCGAACTGGGATCGGCCGAGCGCGTCGGCACCCTCCGTGGGTCCGAGCTCGTGGGGCGCACCTATCGCCCGCTGATGCCCTACTTCGCCGGCACCGAGAACGCGTTTCGGATCCTGGCCGCCGACTTCGTGACGGTGGAGGACGGCACCGGCATCGTGCACTTGGCCCCCGGCTTCGGTGAGGACGACCAGATCATCTGCAACGCAGCCGGCATTCCGACCCTGTGCCCGATGGACGAGCACGGTCGCTTCACCTCCGAGATCGTCGACTGGCAGGGCACGCACGTCTTCGATGCGAACCCAGAGGTGATCCGTCACCTCAAGGACCGCGGTGTCGTCGTGCGCCACGAGACCTACGACCACCCGTACCCGCACTGTTGGCGGTGCAGCGAGCCGCTCGTGTACCGCGCGAACTCATCGTGGTTCGTGGAGGTGACGCGCTTCAAGGATCGGATGGTCGAGCTCAACCAGCAGATCAACTGGGTTCCCTCTCACATCAGGGACGGCATGTTCGGCAAGTGGCTCGCGAACGCCCGCGATTGGTCCATCAGCCGCAACCGCTTCTGGGGCTCGCCCATCCCGGTGTGGAGGAGTGACGACCCGGCGCACCCGCGCATCGACGTCTACGGGAGCATCGAGGAATTGCGGCACGACTTCGGTGTGGAGGTGACCGACCTGCACCGACCCTCGATCGACGAACTCGTGCGGCCGAATCCCGACGATCCGACTGGCAACTCCATGATGCGGCGAGTGCCCGAGGTCCTCGATTGCTGGTTCGAGAGCGGGTCGATGCCCTTCGCGCAGGTTCACTATCCGTTCGAGAACAGGGAGTGGTTCGAGAGCCACTACCCGGGTGATTTCATCGTCGAGTACATCGCCCAGACGAGGGGTTGGTTCTACACGCTGCACGTTCTCGCCACGGCCCTCTTCGACCGGCCCGCGTTCACCAACTGCGTGAGCCATGGAGTCGTTCTCGGTGACGACGGTGCGAAAATGTCCAAGAGTCTCCGCAACTACCCCGATCCGATGGGGATCTTCGAATCACACGGCGCCGATGCGATGCGGTGGTACCTGATGTCTTCGCCCATCCTGCGCGGCGGCGACTTCTCGGTGACCGAGCAGGGCATGCGCGACACCGTGCGACAGGTGCTCCTACCGATGTGGAACTCGTGGTACTTCCTGGCGCTGTATGCCAACGCCGAGTCCAAGCAGGGGAGGGTGCGCACCGACTCCACCGACGTGCTCGACCGGTACGTGCTGGCCAAGCTCCACCGGGCCGTCGGGGCCGTGACGGTGCAGATGGACGCCTACGACCTCTCGGGGGCGTGCGCGGAGATCCGTGCGTTCCTCGATGTGCTCACCAATTGGTACATCCGCAGGAGCCGCGACAGATTCTGGGCGGGCAATGACGACGCGATCGACACCCTGCACACGACGCTCTCGGTTCTCACGAGGCTCGTCGCGCCGCTGCTCCCGATGGTGGCCGACGAGATCCATCGCGGTCTCTCCCCCGATTCTCCGAGTGTCCATCTTCTCCCGTGGCCGACACCGGACGAGTTGCCCGTCGATGACGACCTCGTGACCGCGATGGACACGGTGCGCGACGCGTGTTCGGCGGCACTTTCTGTCCGAAAGGCCCACGGCAGGAGAGTGCGACTTCCGCTCGCCTCGATGACCGTGGCGGCGCCCGGTGCCGAGCGCCTCGCGGACTTCGAGCAGATCATCGCCGAGGAGGTGAATGTGCGCGCCGTGCTCCTCACCTCCGATGTCGACTCCACGACGACACGGGAGCTGCTGGTGGTCCCGGCCGTGCTCGGGCCGAGGCTCGGTGCTCGGACACAGCAGGTCATCGCCGCGGTGAAGCGGGGTGAGTGGATGGAGTCCGATGGGGCAGTCGTGGCAGCAGGCGAACGCCTCGTGGAGGGCGAATATGCGCTGCGGCTCGTGGCACGGGAAGGAGACGCCAGCGCTCCGCTCGAGGCTGGGTCGGGCATCGTGCTCTTGGACGTCTCGATCACTGAGGATCTCGAGGCAGAAGGCACCGCTCGCGATGTGGTCCGGGCCGTGCAACAGGCGAGGCGCGATGCCAACCTGCGGGTCACCGACCGGATCACCTTGGTGATCTCGGCCGATGCGGAGGTGCGCCGACGGGTCGAGTCGCACAGGGAACTGGTGGTGGGCGAGACGCTGACGGTGAATCTCGTCTGGGATGAAGATCTCCCGCGGAGTGTCGAGATTGAGGGGCACCGGATCGGCGTGTCGGTTTTGTCGACCGGGTGAGGTCGCCGGCATCCGTTGGCGATGACAGGCCCATGACCTAGCCTCACGGGGCAATCCGGAGCCCTGTGGGCACCCCGGGTGGATGGAATCTGCGGACGGTCACACATGGCATCAAAAAAGAAGGCTCCGGCCAAGAAAAAGCCGGCCAAGAAGAAGGCTCCGGCCAAGAAGAAGCCGGCCAAGAAGAAGGCTCCGGCCAAGAAGAAGCCGGCCAAGAAGAAGCCGGCCAAGAAGAAGGCTCCGGCCAAGAAGAAGGCTCCGGCCAAGAAGAAGCCGGCCAAGAAGAAGGCTCCGGCCAAGAAGAAGCCGGCCAAGAAGAAGGCTCCGGCCAAGAAGAAGCCCACACGGAAGGTGGCCAGCGCCTCCTCGGCGCAGAAGAAAGTCGCGGCGCAGAAGGCGCTCGCCAAAAAGAAAGTCGCGGCGCAGAAGGCGCTCGCCAAGAAGAAAGTCGCGGCGCAGAAGGCGCTCGCCAAGAAGAAGGCAGAGGCGCAGAAGAAAGTCGCGGCGCAGAAGAAAGTCGCGGCGCAGAAGGCGCTCGCCAAGAAAAAGGCTGCCGAGCGCGCGGCGGCACAAAGGAAGCGTGACACCGAGCGCAAGGAGCGCGAGCGAGCGCGGATCTCCGCAGCCAAGGAGAAGGAGCGTCTCCGCAGGGAAGCAGAGCGTGCCCGGGCAAAGATCGCCAAGGACAAGGCCGCTGCCAAGGCCAGGGCCGAGCGTGAGAAGGCTGCTGCCAAGGCCAGGGCCGAGCGTGAGAAGGCTGCTGCCAAGGCCAGGGCCGAGCGTGAGAAGGCCGCCGCCAAGGCCAAGGCAGAGCGCGAAAAAGCGCGTGCCGCCGCCAAGGCCGAGAAGGAGCGCCTCGCGGCCGAGAAACTCCGCGCCAAACTCGAATCTCTCGAACGCGCCGCCGCCGAGCGTGCCGCCGCCGAGGCTGCGGCACGACCACCGATGCCGCCGCCCCTTCCGCGCAAGCCCAAGCCCGAGCCCCCCAAACCACCCACGATCATCAAGGGTGAGTCCCGTGATGGTGTCGTGTCGACCAAGGAGTTCGACCTGAAGTTCCTCCTCGGGCAGCGGGATCTCCTCGTCGAGGAGCGCGCGAAGTTGGTCGGTCAGGCCGACCGTCTCGAGAACGAAGCGAATTCCCTGATCGCCGATGCCGAGATGGGTGACGTGCAGTTCGACGACGAGGGTGGAGAGGGTGACACCATGGTGGTCGAGCGCGAGCAGGACCTGACACTGTCGGCCCAGGCCCGCCAGACAGTCGAGGAGATCGACGCTGCGATGGATCGTCTTCGTCGCGGTGAGTACGGCTACTCGCTGGTGTCGGGCATGCCCATCCCGCGCGAGCGCCTGAAGGCGATCCCGTGGGCGACCGAGCTCGTCACGGAACGAGCCGGCGGCGTCACCAGGTACTGACGGTAGGACGACCGTGCCGAGGATCCGCCGCGCGGCGGTGCTCTCCCTCATCGTGGTCGTGCTCGATCAGTGGACGAAGCACTGGGCACAAAATGCACTCGACGGCGGCCGGACGATCGAGGTGGTGTGGACCCTCCGCTTCGCACTCGGGTACAACAGTGGCTTTGCGTTCTCCACCGGTACCGGATGGGGTCCGTGGATAGGCCTCGTTGCGGTCGCGGTGGTGCTCGTGCTCGTTGCCGGGATGAGGCGCGCGGACAACGAGGTCTCACGGACGGGGCTCGCACTCGTCGTCGGTGGAGCGGTGGGCAACATCGTCGACCGGTTGTTCCGCGGCAGGGCACTGATGCGCGGCCGTGTGATCGACTTCATCGATCTCCAGTGGTGGCCGGTGTTCAATGTGGCCGATTCTGCGATCACCATCGGAGGATTGGTGCTGGTGGTGATGGCCCTTCGCGGGTCCGGCCGCGATGTCGATGCCCGGGCGGGAGCGGGTGGGCGGGTATGAGCCGCATCATCGGTCCGGAGGTCATCCCGGCTGCGCTGGCGGGGGAACGCCTCGATCGCATCGTGGCAATAGTCGCCGACGTCACCAGATCGGTGGCGGCGTCACTCGTCGAGGCGGGTGGAGCGAGCGTCGACGGTCGGGTCGAGCGATCCGGGAAGTTGCGTCTGCGCGAGGGCCAGTCGGTGTCCGTCGACGTCGCGCTGCTCCCGACGAAGGAGCCCCCGGCCCCCGATCCCGGCGTGGTCGTCGATGTGGTCCATTGCGACGATGACGTCGTGGTGGTCTCCAAGCAGGCCGGGTTGGTCGTGCACCCGGCACCGGGTCATGAGTCGGGCACTCTCGTGAACGGTCTGCTGCACCTGTTCCCCGAGATCATCGGGGTCGGTGAGGCGATGCGACCGGGGATCGTGCACCGACTCGATGTCGGCACGTCGGGTCTCCTCGTGGTCGCACGCACGCGGCTCGCCTATGAGTCCCTCATCGATGCGCTGTCTGACCACGAGGTGAACAGGGTGTACGACGCGCTCGTGTGGGGTCACCTCGATGCCGGTTCGACGATCGTGGACGCACCGATCGGGCGCGACCCGCGCGACCCGACCCGCATGGCGGTGGTTCGCGACGGAAAATGGGCGCGGACCAAGGTCGAGGAGACTCGGCGCTACACCGAGCCCGCCGATTTGGGCCTCCTGCGGTGCATCCTCGAGACCGGCCGCACGCACCAGATCCGCGTGCATCTGGCTGCGCTCGATCATCCCGTCGTCGGGGACGCCACCTACGGCGGCGCGCGGTCGGGACTGGTGGTGGGGCGTCCGATGCTCCACGCGAGGCGGCTCGAGTTCGATCACCCCGCGACCGGCGACCGGCTGTCCTTCGAGTGCGATCCGCCCGCTGACATGGCCGCGGTCATCGCCGCGTGTTCGTGACTCGATGGTGGGGTTGTCGTGGTGAGGGGCGCAGGATCGGGATGTCAGTGGTGGAAGTCGGCGCCGGGCCACTCACCCTCACCGGTCGCGGCCCGTGCGAGTTGGGCGAAGGTGTAGGAGTCGAGGTGCTCGCGCATGTGCCGCGCGGCGATGTCCCAGATGGCGAGCAACACGCATTGGCCCTCGTGGTCACAGGCGCCGGCCTGGTGAGGTTGACCGAAATCGCCGAGAGTGATCGGGCCGTCCACCGCCGAGATCACCTCGGAGAGCCTGATCTCGGCGGGGTCGCGCGCCAGCACATAGCCGCCCCCCACACCGCGCTTGGAACGAACGAGTCCCGCACCCTTCAAAGCGAGGAGGATCTGCTCCAGGTAGGGCTGGGGGAGTCCGGTGCGCTCTGCGATGTCACGCACCGAGGTCGGTCCCGCAGAATCGGCGTGCAGCGCCAGCGACAAGAGAGCGCGACAGGCATAATCGCCACGGGTGGACACTCGCACAACGACATCGTAGGTGCTGGACTGTGGGCGTGACAGAACCAACCGCGCTTCCCCTGCTCCCGCGATACGGCGCCGACTGCACGGTGTCGCTGGTGCCCGCTCTGCTCGGTCCGGGGGGGACTTCCGACCTGCCGAGTTGGTTCCCTGCGTCAGCGGCCGGTGCACGGCGAGTCGTCGTGCTGGTGCTCGACGGGCTGGGATGGAACCAGATCGAGACCCGCCGGGATCTGGCCCCGGTGCTCGCCTCGATGGACTCTGCACCGATCACCACTGTCGCGCCCACCACGACGGCCACCGCGCTCACGTCGATCACCACGGGACTCACGCCGGGCGAACATGGGATCGTCGGGTGGCGGATGGACATGGGCGACACGGTGATGAATGTCCTCCGCTGGGCCGATGCGGCCGGCGACCGGCGCATCTCGCACCCCCCGGCCCTCATCCAGTCGTGTCCACCGTTCCTCGGGATGCGCGTTCCCGTGTCGAGCCGGGCCGAACTCGAGGGCACCGGTTTCACCGAGGCGCATCTCGCCGGTGTGAAACCGGTCGGGTGGCGCGTCGCGTCATCGATCCCCGTGATCGTGTCCGAGGCACTCGCCGACGGGGACACCTTCGTGTACGCCTACTACGACGGAATCGACAAGATCGCCCATGAGCGAGGATTCGGTCCGTACTACGACGCCGAGCTCTCCCATGCCGATCGTCTCGTCGGTGACATCCTCGAGCGACTCGACCCCGACACTGCTCTCGTGGTCACGGCTGACCATGGCCAGGTTCAGGTGGGCGGTCGCATCATCCGTCCCGGGCGTGAGATCACCGATCTCGTGCGACACCAATCGGGCGAGGGTCGGTTCCGCTGGCTGCACGCGAGGCGGGGCGCGGAGCGGGCCCTTCACGAGGCATGCGGGGCGCACGCCGAGGTCGCATGGATCGTGACCCGTGAGCAGATGGTGGATGAGGGATGGTTCGGCCCGCGCGTCGCCGATGCGGTGCTGCGACGCCTCGGGGACGTGGCACTGGTCGCACGCGCACCGGTCGCATTCGAGGACCCCGCCGAGGCGGGGGGTGCCGATCTGGTGTGTCGGCACGGCTCCATGACCCCAGACGAGGTCCTCGTCCCCCTCGCAGTGGCCCGGGGCGGGTGAATCGGGGGCGGAATGGGCAGAATGGGCCCGTGCCGGAGCAATCAGAGCAACCAGAGGATGGCCAGTCGCCCACCCACATCACCGGAGCCGAGGTGATCGACGCCGGGGAGATGCTCGATCAGCAATCCCATGATCGACACTCAGAGGCTGTGACCGAGCCCGCCAAGGTGATGCGCATCGGCTCGATGGTCCGTCAACTGCTCGAGGAGGTGCGCGGAACGACGCTCGATGAGCCGAGTCGCGAGCGCCTGGCGGAGATCTACGAGCGCTCGATCACCGAGATCTCGACCGCACTGTCGCCCGATCTTGCGGAGGAACTGCACATGCTCGCGCTGCCCTTCAAGGAGGGTGAGGTGCCCAGCGACGGTGAACTGCGCGTGGCCAAGGCCCAGTTGGTCGGATGGCTCGAGGGTCTGTTCCACGGGATCCAGGCGACTCTGTTCGCTCAGCAGCTCGCGGCCCGGCAACAGATCGAACAGATGCGCCAGTTTCCGCCGCAACAGTCCTCGGGGCGCGTTGGCGACTCCGGCGGCACCTACCTCTGACACCGTCGATTCTCGCGGTCCTGCGCCGGTGACTGTTTCCTCCCGCCCGGGTGTTTCCAACGACGACACAGGCAGATGCTATTTTTGGAAAACCACACCGGTGTGACTTGGCGCGCTTGATCGTCGACTCGTTGCGTGCGGTGCCGGGGTCGTTCGCAGGAAGGGACAGGAGGCTCGATGAGTTCGTCGTTCGCCCACCTGCACGTGCACACGGAGTACTCGATGCTCGACGGAGCGGCGAGGCTGGACGCTCTCGTGGCAAAAGCGGTGGCCGATGGTCAGCCCGCACTCGGCATCACCGACCACGGCAACATGTACGGGGTCATCGATTTCTACAAGGAGTGCAGGAGGGCCGGCATCAAGCCGATCATCGGCACGGAGGCCTACATGGCCCACGATCACCGCAGCGAGAGGATCGCGAGGCGCGGACGCCTCGATGACAACGGAGGCGCCGCCGAGAGCGGAAAGAAGCAGTACTACCACCTCACGCTGCTCGCCGAGAACGAGCAGGGCTACCGGAATCTCATCAAGCTCTCCAGCCTTGCCTTCCTCGAGGGATACCACTACAAGCCGCGCGTCGACTGGGAATTGCTGGAGCGGCATGCCGGGGGCCTCATCGCCACCACGGGCTGTCTTGGCGGTCACGTCCTCCAGGCGCTGTTGCGCGGGGACGAGGAGGACGCGGTCCGGAAGGCGGCCCGATTGCAGGAGATCTTCGGCAAGGACAATCTCTTCGTCGAGGTGCAGGACCACGGCATCGCGAACCAGCGGTTGACCAACCCCAAACTCGTCGAGATCGCACGGCGCATCGGGGCGCCGTTGCTCGCCACGAACGATTCGCATTATGTGGAGCGCCACGACCACGAGGCCCACGATGCGCTCCTGTGCGTGCAGACCGGTGCGCTGATGTCCGATCGCGACAGGTTCCGGTTCGAGGGGAGCGAGCACTACCTGAAGACCTCGGCCGAGATGCGGGCCATCTGGTCGGAGTTGCCGGAGTCGTGCGACAACACGCTCTGGATCGCGGAGCGCGCCGAGTTGGACCTGACATTCGGTCAGTACCAACTGCCCGACTTCCCCCTGCCCGCGCAATTCGCCACGGCGGGGGAGTACTTGGCCCACCTCGCACGCGAGGGAGCCCGCCAGAGATGGGGGGAGAAACTGCCGGAGAACGTCGTCGAGCGACTCGCCTACGAGTTGAAGGTGATCGACGACATGGGCTTCTCGGCCTACTTCCTGATCGTGTGGGACCTGATCCGGTACGCCCGGGAGTCGGGCATTCGCGTCGGTCCGGGTCGGGGTTCTGCGGCAGGTTGCGCGGTGGCCTACTGCTTGCGGATCACCGAGCTCGACCCGATCCGCTACGACCTGCTGTTCGAGAGATTCCTCAACCCCTCGCGCGTGTCGATGCCCGACATCGACATGGACTTCGACTCCCGTCACCGGGACCAAATGATCCGGTACGCGGCCGACAAGTACGGTCGGGATCGCGTCGCCCAGATCATCACGTTCTCGACGATCAAGTCGCGAAACGCCGTCCGCGACGCGGCACGCGTGCTCGGGTACGAGTACGCCGTCGGCGACAAGATCGCAAAGGCGATGCCACCGCTCAATCAGGGTCGCGACACCCCGTTGCAGTACTGCCTCGAGTTCGACGAGGGCCACGCCGATGGGTACCGCGAGGCCCAGGGTCTGCGCGACCTGGTGGCCTCCGACGAGGTCGCCAAGCGCGTCGTCGACGTGGCCAAGGGGCTGGAGGGGATGAAGCGCAGCGACGGCATCCATGCCGCCGCGGTGGTGATAGCCCCCAAGTCGCTCACCGAGTACCTCCCGATCCAGCGCAAACCGACGAGCGATCTCACTATCGACGAGGCTCCGATCGTGACCCAGTACGAGATGCACGGAGTGGAGGAACTCGGTCTGCTGAAGATGGATTTCCTCGGACTGCGCAATCTGGATGTGATCACCGACACGGTCGAGATGATCAGGCGCCAGCGTGATCCGCACTTCGACATCGACTCGGTCCCGTTGGACGATCCCGGGACCTTCGCCCTCCTCGGCCGGGGCGACACGATCGGGGTGTTCCAGCTCGAGTCCCCGCCGATGCGGGCACTTCTCAGGTCGATGAAGCCGACCGCCTTCGAGGATGTCTGCGCTGTGCTCGCGCTCTACCGGCCCGGTCCCATGGGCGACAACATGCACAACGACTACGCGGCCATCAAGAACAACCGCAAACAACCCGAGTACTTCCATCCCGACGCGGTCGAAGTGCTCCAGGACACGTACGGACTGATGGTGTACCAGGAGAGCGTGATGCGCGTGTCGCAGAAGTTCGCCGGATACTCGCTCGCCCAGGCCGACAACCTCCGGAAGGCATGTGGGAAGAAGGACGCGGCATTGATGGCGCGCGAGGAGCAGTCGTTCGTCTCGGGGTGCGAGAGGGCCGGGTACGGCCGGGATCTCGGTCAGTACCTGTTCGGCGTCATCCGGAAATTCGCCGACTATGCCTTCGCCAAGAGCCATGCCTTCGGCTACGGGCTCGTCACGTATCAGACGGCCTATCTCAAGGCGCACTACCCGGTCGAGTACACGGCATGCCTCCTCACATCGGTGAAGGGCAACTACGACAAGGCGGCGGTGCACCTCTCCGATGCGCGCGCGATGGGCATCGAGGTGATGTCGCCGGACATCAACATGGGTAGGTCCGATTTCGAGGCCGTGACGGCCGGTGGGGCACGACGCATCGTGTTCGCGCTCTCGGCAGTGCGCAACGTGGGTGAGGGTCTCGTGAGGTTGATCCTCGGGGAGCGTGACGCGAGGGGGCCGTTCGGCTCGTTCCACGATTTCGCGCGACGGGTTCCCGAACAGGCCCTGAACAAGCGTGCGGTGGAATCGTTGATCAAGGCGGGGGCCTTCGACACACTCGGTCATCCACGCCGTGGATTGCTGACCGTGCACGAGCCCCTCATCGACCGCGCGATCGCCGCGCGACGCGAGGCTGACCGCGGGGTCATGTCGCTCTTCGGCGAGATCTCGGAGGTGGGCGAGGGATCCTGGAGCGAGGAGACGCCGATCCCCGACCTCGAGTTCGGGAAAGCGGACCGTTTGAGGCACGAGAAGGAGATGCTCGGTCTCTACATATCCGACCACCCACTCAAGGGAATCGAGGGTGCTCTGAGGCGCCTGATCAACACCTCGATCTCTGGTCTCGGCGAGCGCGAGGCGGGTATGGCCACCATCGGGGGCGTCGTGTCGTCGTTCAACAGGCGCTTCACCCGCAAGGGCGACCAGATGGCAACCTTCATCCTCGAGGACATGGATTCCTCCGTCGAGGTGACGGTGTTCGCCAAGACCCTCGCCGAACACGGACATCTCCTCGCCGACGACACCGTCGTCACCGTCACGGGGAGGTTGAACAAGCGCGACGAGGGTCCGTCGAACTTCGTGGCGCAGAAGATCACCGCGCCGACCAATCTGCGCGACCACGTGCCCGAGGTCGTGCTCGTGCTCCCATCGGGTTTCACATCCGAGAAATTGGAGACACTCAAATCGATCATCGCAGAGTTCCCCGGGGCGTCACCGTGCAAGGTGCGACTCGCGGGTGGCAAGACCTTCGATCTCGGGCCGCGCGGACTCGTCGATTACGAGAAAGCGGTCGGGCCCCTGCGAGTGGCCTTCGGCTCCTCTGCCGTCTCGGTGGTCTGACCCGCGTCGAGGGACCGCCCCGCCTCGCTCGCTCGCACCGGATGGTCGCGCGGGGTCCTCCGTTCGGCTCCGAGGCCGCGCATTTGGCAGAATGGTGCTTCACCCGCCGCGGACCTCCGCGGCGCCGATCGAGGGAGAACGGAAGGCAGATGTCGTTGGTCGTGAAGACCCAGGACTCCAGTGCCCTCACCGAGGCCCAGATCGAGGAGATGGTCGGCATCGGGGGAGCGTTCAAGGAGAGTGCCCTCCTCGTCGCCAAGGAGCAGTGGGTCCTGTGCACGCTGGCCTCCGTCGAGGGCAAGTTGCACGGAGTGACATTCTCGACCCTCGAACGCATCGGTGGTACGCCCTGCGTCCTCATCGGGTTGATGACCGTGAAGCGCACCGGCAAACGCGACCAGGTCCTGAAGGGATTGATGGCAGAGGCCTATCACCGGGCGTTGATGGCCTTCCCCGACGAGGACGTCGTGGTGGGCACCCGATTCGTCACCCCCGGGGGGATCGAGGCCTTCAAGTCGCTCACCGAGATCATCCCCCGGTCCGGACACCGCGCCGTGGGCGAGGAGCGGGCGTGGGGTCGTCGGCTCGCGAAGCGCTTCGGGGTCGATGCGAACTACGACGAGAAGACCTTCGTCGTGAAGAGCGCCGGTCAGGGCGGTTTCCTCGATCACGAGTCGTCGAAACCGGAGAAGGTGCCCGAGGCGGTCGCCGAGCTCTTCAAGGGCGTGAACCCGAAGAAGGGCGGCGTGCTGATCGTGCACGGCTGGACGATGGCGGAGAGCCTCGTCAAACTCGGCGCCCGCTCCTGAGGCGCCGATGGAATTCCGCGAGGTGGTGCGGGCACGCCGCATGACCCGCGACTTCTCGTCCGCTCCCATCGATCCCTCGGTGCTGGAGAGGTGCGTGGAGATCGCAGGCCGGTCGCCGAGTGCGGGCAAGACATCCGGGTGGCATCTCGTCGTGCTCGAGGGTGACGAGGTCCCTCGCTACTGGGACATCGCCCTGCCCCGGGCAAAGCGCGGCACGTTCGCGTTCCCCGGTCTCCTCGCGGCGCCGTTCCTGGCTCTGGTTCTCGCAGATCCCCGCGACTATCTCGTCCGGTACTCAGAACCGGACAAGAGCGCGACCGGGCTCGGGGACGATCTCGGTGCATGGCCTGCGCCCTATTGGACGATCGATGCGGCCTTCGCCACGATGACCCTCCTGCATGCGCTCGAGGACGAGGGACTGGGAGCGCTCTTCTTCGCCCATGCCGAGGAGTCGGCCCTGCGGAGGGAGTTCGGGGTACCCGACGAAGTCGTCTTCCTGGGGACTCTGTGTGCGGGGCACCGTGTCGAGGGTGGGGCGCGCCCCGGACGGAGTGCGGCGCGCCCCGGTCGCTCCGCGGGCGACATCATCCACCGCGGTCGATGGTGACGGTTCAGCCCCCGAAGCAGCTCTGGCGCAACTGATCGGCGAGCGTGGCCGGATCGGTCGCGGGGAGCAGGCACGCTCCCTCGCGGCACACGTAGGCCTTTCCGGGTTCGCGTCCCTCCCACAACGGTCCTGTGCGCGCAGCACCGTGCGTCAACACCATGTTCGGGCGCCAGCGTGAGCGGATCTCGCCGAGCATCGGCGGGTTCTCGCCCGGCACGACGACCTCGATGATGCCGGTGGCGAGCATGTGGAACGCCGCCATCGCGTTTCCGAAGGCGGTCGGTGCGGACGCAACGACGGCCTCGAGGAGTCGGAGCGTGCCGAGTGCGCGGTCCCGCAGATCGCCGCGTCCGGTGAGGGCTGCGATCCGCAGCAGCGCGATCGCCGCCGCGGAGTTCGCCGATGGTGTCGCGTTGTCCATCAGGTCCTTCTGGCGTGCGATGAGGCGTTCCGCATCGTCGGCGACGGTGAAGAAGCCGAGCCTCTCGGGATCCCAGTGGTGCTCGACCAGTTCGTCGGCCGTCTCGACGGCGATCTCGAGCCAGCGGTGTTCGCCGGTGAGTTCGTGGAGGCGCGTCATCGCATCGACGACGTGGGCGAGATCGTGGGCCAGCGCCGAGTGCGAGGCTGTCGGCGTGGGTTCGGCCTGCCATGAACGGAACCACCGACCATCGCTGCCGCGCAGGTGCGCGACGAGGAATTCCCCGTTTCGCACTGCGGCGTCCCGCCAGCGGGTGCTCCCTGTCGCGGCTGCGGCCTCGCAGAGCGAGACGAGAAACATCGCGTTCCACTCGGTGAGCACCTTGTCGTCGAGGCCCGGCCGCGGTCGCAGGGCGCGCACCTCGTGGAGCCGGCGGCGGAGGAGCTCGATGTCGTCGGGCCGTTCGACCCCACCGCGCGTGGCGAGGCGGTTGGGGATCGAGCGCCCCTCGAAGTTGCCGATCTCGGTGATGTCCCACCACTGGAGGGCGCGGTCGGCCTCGCCGGCGAGGCAGGCGCGGATCTCCGCGGGCGTCCACGTGTAGAACGCTCCCTCCTCGGAATGGCCGTGCGCGTCGAGGGAGTCGGCGTCCTCGGCTGACCAGAAGCCGCCGAGCGGGTGGGTCATCTCGTCGAGCACATAGCCGATGATCTCCTCGACCACGCCCAAGTGGCGTCGGTGCCCCATGACCTGCCACGCGTGGAGATAGACCCGCAACAGGAGTGCCTGGTCGTAGAGCATCTTCTCGAAGTGGGGCACGAGCCACCTCTCATCGACGCTGTATCGCGAGAACCCACCCCCGATGTGATCCCACATGCCGCCCGATGCCATGGCGTCGAGCGATGTGAGGACGATCTCGGAGGTGGCCCCGTCGCCACGCTCGACGTGGGCACGCAACGCGACATCCAGGGCGAAGGTGGAGGGAAACTTCGGGGCACCCCCGAATCCGCCCCACTCCGGGTCGAATGCCCGGTGCACCGACTCGAGTGCTCCGCGCAGGAGCGGTGCCGGGTCCCCCCCGGTGGACGGCTCGACTCGCGCCGTTCTCGACACCACCTCGACGAGGGCCTCCACGTTCTGCGACAGATCGCCCCGCTTGTTGCGCCACGCATCGTCGACCGCGGCGAGGAGGCGCTGGAATGGCTCCCTCGGCCAGTAGGTGCCCCCGAAGAACGGCTCACCATCGGGAGTGCAGAACACGGTCAACGGCCACCCCCCGCGACCAGTGAGTGCTTGCACCGCGTCCATGTAGATCGCGTCGACGTCGGGTCGCTCCTCGCGGTCGACCTTCACGTTCACGAACAACCTGTTCATGATCTCGGCGGTCGCCGGGTCCTCGAACGATTCGTGCGCCATGACGTGGCACCAGTGGCACGCCGAGTACCCGACGGAGAGGAGCACGGGGCGGTCGGTTGCCGCTGCCTCGGCGAAAGCGTCAGCCCCCCACTGCCACCAGTTCACCGGGTTGTCGCGGTGCTGGCGCAGGTAGGGCGAGGTCGCGTGTGCGAGCCGGTTCACGGGCGGCTCATGCCCCCATCGCGTGGTAGCCGCCGTCGACGTGGATCAACTCGCCGGTCGTGGCCGGGAACCAGTCCGAGAGGAGAGCCAGGACCGTCTTGGCGACCGGGGTCGAGTCGTTGATGTCCCACCCGAGGGGTGCGCGCTCGTTCCAGACGTCCTCGAACTTCTTGAAGCCGGGGATCGACTTGGCGGCCATCGTGCGGATCGGGCCGGCGGCGACGAGGTTGCACCGGATGCCGCGGGGGCCGAGGTCCTTGGCGAGATAGCGACTCGTGGCCTCGAGCGCGGCCTTGGCCACGCCCATCCAGTTGTAGGCGGGCCATGCGACGGTGTTGTCGAAATCGAGTCCGACCACCGAGGCCCCGCGGTCCATGAGGGGCAGGAACGCATCGACCAGGGTCTTGAGCGAGTACGCCGAGATCTGCATCGCGACCGCGACATCGGACCACTGTGCGGCCAGGAGATCATCGCCGAGGCACACCTCTGGTGCGAAGCCGATCGAATGGAGCACACCGTCCACGCGACCGAGCGAGTCCCGCACCTGCTCCCGCACGCGCTCCACGTGCTCGGCGACGGTCACGTCGAACTCGAAGACATCGCATGGCGCGTCGAGACGTCTCGAGGTGCGCTGGGTGAGCGACAGCGCACGCCCCGCCCCGGTGAGCACGATCTCAGCGCCCTCTCGCTGCGCGAGTTGGGCCACACGGAACGCGAGCGACGCGTCCGTGAGCACGCCGGTCACGACGATCTTCTTTCCCTCCAGCAAACCCATGCGTGCGACCGTAGTTCCGGAGGCGCTCGTGTGTAAGGCTCTCCCCATGCGCATCGGAATCCTCGGCGGTACGGGCCCGGCGGGAAGGGCGCTCGCAGCGCGTCTCGCCTCGGTCGGCTACGAGGTGGTCGTGGGCTCCCGGTCCAGGTACCGCGCGATGGAGGCCTGCGACCAGATCACCGCGAAGTGGCCCCAGTTGAGGCTCCCGATCACGCCGGGCGACAACGAGGCCGCTGCCGACTGCGAGGTGGTGGTGCTGGCGACCCCCTGGGATGGCGCGGCAACGACCGCCCAGGAGCATGTCGCCGCGCTCGCGGGCAAGGTCGTGATCTCGATGGCGAACGCGCTCGTGCGGGTCGGGCACGAGTTCCAGCCCCTGGTTCCCCCACGCGGGAGCGTGGCCGCGCATGTGCAGGCTGCCGTGCCCCAGTGCCGTGTCGTGGCGGCGTTCCACCACCTGCCCGCGACCGAGCTCGGTCATCTCGGCGATCCCATCGACAGCGACGTGCTCATCTGTTCCGACGACGCCGAGGCGACCCGCATCGCGATGGAGATCTCGGCGCGCATCCCCGGTGTGCGGCCCCTCGATGCGGGAGAGCTCTCGAATGCCACCGCCATCGAGGCCTTCACGGCGGTGCTGCTGCAGTTGAACGTCCGGTACAAGACCCGGGTCGCCCCGAAGTTGACGGGAATCAAGTGGGACCCACGATCTGGTCCCGAGAACGGATGATGCGTCTCCACGACACCGCCCGGCGCGAGGTCGTCGCGTTCGAGCCGGGGCCGTTGGTGAGGATGTACACCTGCGGCATCACCCCCTACGACGCCACCCACCTCGGTCACGCCGCGACGTTCGTGTTCTACGACGTCCTGCAACGGCGCCTCATCGACCTCGGCCACGAGGTGCGGTGCGTGCGCAACGTCACCGATGTCGATGATCCGTTGTTCGCCAAGGCGCGCGAGTTGGGCGTGCACTACCTCGATCTCGCCGCCGGCGAGGAGGCGCGGTTCAACCGCGACATGGTGGCGCTCGATGCGTTGCCCATGTACTCGATGCCCCGTGCGTCCTCGGCGATCCCCGACATCAGGGGCTTCATCGGCATGGTTCTCGAGCGGGGGTTTGCCTACGAGGCGGGTGGATCCATTTACTTCGATGTCTCCAAGTTCCCATCCTTCGGCACCGTCTCCCACTACAGCCGCGAGCAGATGATCGAGTTCGCCCGCCAGCGTGGCGGCAACGTGGAGGACCCCCACAAGCGCGATCCGCTGGACTTCGTGCTGTGGCACCCCTCGGCCGGGGACGAGCCGGCGTGGGATGCCACATGGGGGCCGGGACGACCCGGGTGGCACATCGAGTGCTCGGCGCTCGCGTTGCGCGAACTGGGAGAGACGATCGATCTCCACGGGGGAGGCAGCGACCTCATTTTCCCGCACCACGAGTGCGAACGGGCCCAGTCCGAGGCCGCAACGGGGGCTCCCTTCGTTCGCCACTGGATGCACGTGGCGATGGTGTGCAAGGACGGTCAGAAGATGTCGAAGAGCCTCGGCAATTTGGTCTTCGTCGACCAGCTCCGTGCTCAGTGGGATCCACGCTCGATCAGACTGGCGATCATCGAGCACCACTACCGCCGTGAGTGGTCGTGGGACGAGGAGCTCATGCCCCGCAACAGTCGGCGACTCGCTGCCTGGCGGGACAGCCTCGGTGGGACGAACGGGGCCGGTCTCACCGACGCGGTCCGGGCGGCCCTCGATGACGATCTCGACACCCCGGTCGCCGTCGCTCTGGTCGATGCGGCCGCGGTCGCCGGGGTGGATGTGGCGGAGGCGTCGGCACTGTTGGGCGCGGATCTGCGCCGAGAGATCGGGCCGCGCTGACCAGGATTCGATTGCTGCGTGGTCGGCTGCTTGATCCTGCAAGCGGGGTGCGGCACCCGAAACACGGCGTTCACGGAGGTGTGACGAAAAGTCTGTGAACCAACCTCGTTACGCACCGGGACGACTTGTAGCGTCCTGCGCCATGGCGGTCGGAGTCCCGAGACAACCTCGCACCAGCACGGTCGGTGCGGGCAAGGCACAAGATCGTGCACGGCGCGTTCTGGCTCCGTTGGCGCACCGATTGTGGCGCTTCCGCGTCGAGGGCTTCGACAACATCCCCGCTGGGGGTCCCGCGATCCTGTGTCCGAATCACGTCAGTTTTCTCGATTCGGCGTTCACCATGCTGCTCGCGGGGCGCAACGTCTCCTTCGTCGGCAAAGCCGAGTACTTGGACAACTGGAAGACCAGGAGGTTGTTTCCGTTGCTCGGCATGATTCCCATCGACCGCTCGGGTGGATCGAAGAGCGAGGGTGCGCTGCTTGCAGCCGAGACCGTGCTGCGCCGAGGAGAATTGTTCGGGATCTTCCCCGAGGGGACCCGCAGTCGCGACGGGATGCTCTACAAGGGGCACACCGGCGCTGCGCGCCTCGCGCTAAAGACCGGCTGTCCGCTCCTTCCCGTGGGGATCATCGGCACCAGGGAAATCCAACCGCCCGACAAGGTCATGCCGAAGTTGTTCCGCGAGGTGATCTTCCGCGTGGGGCGACCGATCGACGTGGCTCGCTACGCCGATCGTGAGGACGACCACATGGTTCTGCGCGAGATCACCGATGAGTTGATGTTCGAGATCCGTGGTCTCACCGGCCAGGAATACCGCAACACCTACGCGACCAAGAAGTCGGAGTCGATCCAGGCCAAGACTGCCTCTGTGGGTTCACCGGTTGGCGACGACGCCGGCGAGACGAGCCGCCTCGACGTCGCGGGCGAGCCCGCGGTGAGCGTCAACTAAGGCACGCGAGTCGCACCCGGCGGGGCCGTTCACGGCATCGTCGGCAAAACCGTCTGGAGCGGGTCGCCGGACTGGAAATATCAACTCGCGCCAATGCGGACATCCCTACACTTGGAGTGCATGTCTGCTGTCGTCGTCACCCTGCCCGACGGTTCGCAGCGTTCCCTGCCAGCCGGCTCGACAGTGGGCGATCTCGCGGTCTCGATCGGATCGCGACTCGCAAAGGCGGCCGTGGCCGGGCTGCTCGACGGTGCCGAGGTGGACCTGGGCGCCACCCTGTCCGACGGGGCGCTCGTCTCGATCATCACCGCAGAGTCCGAGCCGGGTCGCCACGTGCTGCGGCACAGCACCGCCCATGTCCTGGCCCAGGCAGTCGTGCAGTTGTTCCCGGGTGCCCAGTTCTCGATCGGTCCCGCCATCGAGGACGGCTTCTACTACGACTTCGAGCTCCCCGGCGGCCGGACCTTCAACGACGAAGACCTCGTCGCGATCGAGGCCCGGATGCGTGAGATCATCCGGGCAGCCCAGCCGTTCACGCGTGCGGAGGTGAGCGCCGAGGAGGCTCTGCGGATCTTCGCGAGTCAGAGGTACAAGCGCGAGATCATCGAGAGGGTCTCGAATGGAGCCGCCGACTCGTCTGATTCGGGCGAGGCCGACGCCTCGGGCACGATCAGCGTGTACCGAAACAGCGCGGAGTTCGTGGATCTCTGTCGTGGTCCGCACGTGCCGACGACGTCGCGACTCGGTCACTTCGCACTCCAGAAGGTCGCGGGTGCCTACTGGCGCGGCAACGAGAAGGGTCCGATGCTCCAGCGCATCTACGGGACCGCATGGGAGTCCGATGCCGCCCTGAGGGAGCATCTGCACCGTCTGGAGGAGGCGGCGAAGCGCGACCACCGCAAGTTGGCCCAAGAGATGGACCTGATCTCGTTCCCATCCGAGTTGGGCGGGGGACTGGCGGTGTGGCACCCCAAGGGGGCGATCGTGCGCAAGATCATGGAGGACTATTCGCGGCAGCGCCATCTGGAGGGTGACTACCAGTTCGTCTACACCCCCCACCTCGCCAATGCGAACCTGTTCGCCAAGTCGGGCCATCTCGGCTACTACGCCGACGGCATGTACCCGCCGATGGAGATGGACAACGGCACCTACTACATGAAGCCGATGAACTGCCCGATGCATTGCCTCATCTACGCAGGTCGCCAGCGCAGCTACCGAGAGTTGCCACTCCGGCTGTTCGAATTGGGCAACGTGTACCGGTACGAACGGGCAGGCACGCTGCACGGTCTGCTCCGCATCCGGGGCTTCACCCAGGACGACAGTCACATCTTCTGCACCGAGGAACAGTTGGCCGACGAGATCACCTCGATTCTCGACTTCGTGCTGTCGGTCCTCCGCAGGTTCGGTTTCCACGACTTCGAGTTCAACCTCTCGACCCGCGACCCCGCCAAGTCGGTCGGGACCGACGGGATGTGGGAGCGCGCCACCTCCGCACTGCGCGAGGCTCTCGAGAGGCACGGTCTCGAGTACGAGGTGAAGGATGGCGACGCAGCCTTCTACGGACCCAAGATCGACATCGACGTGCGCGATGCGATCGGCAGGAAGTGGCAACTGAGCACCATTCAGGCCGACTTCAACAACCCCGAGCGGTTCGACCTCGAGTACCGGGGCGCCGACGGCGCGATGCACCGGCCGATCATGTTGCATCGAGCACTCTTCGGGTCGATCGAGCGGTTCTTCGGCGTCCTGCTCGAGCACTATGCGGGTGCGTTCCCCACATGGCTCGCCCCCGTGCAGGCCAGGGTCCTCCCGGTGGCCGCGGCGCACCACGACTACGCGGACACGCTCGCGACGACGCTGCGGTCGCGCGGATTCCGTGTCGACGTCGTGCACGCCGACGAGCAGCTCGGCAAGCGGATACGCACGGCCAAGGTGGAGAAGATCCCGCACGTGCTGGTGGTGGGAGACGACGATGTGCGCGACTCGACGGTGGGAGTGAACCCGCGTGGGGGGGACGTGCGGCGCGGTGTGGCCATCGCGGACTTCGTGGACGAGCTCACCGTGGAGGTGTCGGAGTCGATCGTGGTGGAGGAACAGTGACTCTGGAGCAACTCTGGAACGGCTGGCGTTCGGCCTACGTCCGGGGAGGGGAGGCCGGGGCAGGTCGGGGTGCGCCCGACACGGTCGGGGGCGCAGCCGGATCGGTGTTCACCCGGATCCTGGCGAGCGGTCTCGACGACGTCGAGACGCACATCGTGCACCGTGGATCATCGGTGTTTGCGATCTTGAACGCGTTCCCGTACGCGTCGGGTCACCTCATGGTCCTGCCCTACCGTGAGATTGCCCATCTCGAGGACCTGAACGCCGCCGAGTCGGCAGAGTTGTGGGAGACGGTGACCGATGCTGTGTCGGCGGTGAAGCGCTCGCACCGACCCCACGCCCTGAATGTGGGCATCAATCTCGGGGCATCGGCCGGCGGGAGCGTCGTGGAGCACCTGCATGTGCACGTCGTGCCGCGGTGGGAGGGCGACTCGAATTTCATGACATCCGTGGCGAACACCCGTACCCTGCCCGAGCCACTGGTGGAGACGGCGGCACGGATCCGCGACGCGTGGCCGGGCAGATCGGAGGGCCGATGACCGAGAACGATCCCAACGCGGGTGAGATCAGGGACACCCTCCCGGCCGATCTCAACGCGGTCGACAACCTGGGTCCGCGGGACTTTCCCGACAACAGCCGCCGCCGCATCCCCGGGGTGCTCTACGCGGTCATCGCGGTCGCGTGCGCCGCAGTGTGGGCCGCCTCCGGTGCGGCGGGACCGGGGGCGGTCACCGGGGGCTTCGGGTTCGCGGCGGTTCTGCTCGCGGTCGTGGCGCTCGTGAGTCTCACGAGCGGGTGGAGGATGACGGTCGACGAGGCCGATGCACTCGTGCGCGCCACGCGCGCCGTCGGGTTCGCTGTCGGTCACGCCTCGGCCCAGCAGGTGTGGCGCGGTGTGCGCAGCAGACCGACATGGCGGATCTTTTGCTATTCGGCCGATGAACCACCGACGAGGAGGGGTCTCGTGCTCGTCGACGCAGTCGACGGGACCGTGGTGGAGGTGTTGGTGGAGGACAATCCCGACGTTGACGCAGCCGACCCCATGCCCCGCGTCTCGGGCGTGGACAAGTAGCGTTCGGCTCCATGTTCGACGGACGGTTCCGCGGACCGATCGAGAGAGCAGTCCGCCCCGTCGGTGTCGCTCTCAAGCGAATCGGAGTCTCCGCGGACCATCTCACGGTCCTTGGGATCCTGTTTGCCGCGGGCGCGTCCGTGGCGATCGCCCGGGGATATCAGCAGATCGGGCTCGTCCTCGTGATCCTGGCCGGCCTTCCCGACATGCTCGACGGTGCGGTCGCCAAGGTGACGAACTCGGCGAGCCAGCGCGGCGCGTTCTTCGACTCGGTCGTCGACCGTCTCACCGACTCGTTGTTGTTCTGCGGCGTCGCATGGCACTTCGCCTCGACCGAATCGGCGCACATGGCGCTCCTGCCGATGGTGGTGATGGGAGTGTCGTCGCTGATCTCGTACCAACGCGCCAAGGCCGAGTCACTCGGACTGTCGGCCAAGGGCGGGCTCATGGAGCGCGCTGAGCGGATCATTCTCCTGTGCGTCGGGCTCCTCTTCGACGTGCTGCTGCTGCCGGTGATGTGGATCATGCTCGTGCTCACGGTCATCACCGCGGTGCAGCGTTTTGTCGTCGTGTGGCGCCAGGCGGAGGTGTCGGCCGTGACCCTCGCCCGAAAGGAGGGTCGACAGGTGCGGCGAATGTCGCGCCACAGTGCACGCGCGTCGCGCCGCCAACTGTCGGTTCACTCCCGCCAGCGACGTCGCGAGCGACATGGCTGATCCGGTCGCCGATCTCGCCGACGCACTGACCGTGGGTGGATACCGGTTGGGGTCCCTCGTCGCGCGCCTGACCCCTGCGCCGATCGCGCGGGGGACGCTGTGGTTCCTCGCGCCCGGCCTGGCGCTGTCACAGCCCGATCGACGGCGCATGATCGAGCGGCACTTGCGCCGCGTGAACCCCGCACTGACCGGTCTCGCGTTGCGGCGCGCGTCCCAACAGGCTTTTGACTCCTACATGCGCTACTGGGCCGAGAGCTTCCGGCTCCCGTCTCTGCCGAAGCGCTATGTCGACCGAATGTTCACCGTCGACGGGTTCCACCACATCGAGGACGGTCTCGCCCTCGGCAAGGGGGTGATCCTGGCGCTGCCACACCTAGGTGGATGGGAATGGGCGGGCCGTTGGATGACCGATCGTGGGCACGATCTCACGGTGATCGTCGAGCCGCTCGAGCCGCCCGAGCTGTTCGACTGGTTCGTGAAACTGCGCACCGACCTCGGGATGAATGTCGTGCCACTCGGTCCGCGGGCCGTTCCCGCCATCGGGGCCGCCCTCGCCCGCAACGGAGTGGTGTGTCTGTTGTGCGACCGGGACATCGGCGGCGGCGGAGTCGATGTCGAGTTCTTCGGCGAGACGACGAGGCTGCCGGCGGGGCCGGCCCTGCTCGGTCTGCGCACCGGTGCCCCGGTGCTCCCGACGGGTGTCTATTTCACGGAGCGGATCGATGGTCACCACGCAGTCGTGCGGCCCCCGCTGGCCCTTGCTCGCGAGGGTGGTCTGCGCGAATCGGTGAGGGTGGGCACCGAGGCGCTCGCGCGCGAGCTCGAGGGACTCATCCGCCGGGCACCGGAGCAGTGGCACATGTTCCAGCCGAACTGGCCGAGTGATCCGGGGTGGACGAGCCCGGATCGCCCCGATGGACGGATTTGAGTCGGTAGGGCCCGTGCCGACCGGGACTCAGTCGAAGATCGAGAACAACTCGCCGATTGCCTTGGCTTGACCGCCGGACGTGGATGACATGACCGCAATCGGTGTCACCCCGGTCGCGACCCACTGCTCGAGCCGATCGCGCACCCTGGTGGCGGGTCCGCTGATCGTGTTGTCGTCGAGCCACGCATCCGACATGGCACCCGGGAGTGCATCGCGGTCACCGGAGGCAAGGAGAGCCTCCACCGCATCCATCTCCTCGACCCATCCGGCCGCACGCCAGTAGTTGCGGTAGTTGGGGAGGCTGACGTAGCCGGTGAGGGTCCTTCGGTTCACGGCTCGGGCAGCGTCGATGTCGTCGTCGATCACCGTCGGGATCATGTTGGCGAGCGTGAAATCCTCCCGCCGCGCCGCGGGAACTCGATCGAGTTGCGCGCTCATGTGGCTGAGCGAGGCGTTCGCCCACACGGCACCCTCTGCGATCTCCGTGGCGAGGGTCAGCATCCTGTCGCGCAGGGCCGCCAGCCAGATCGGGGGCAGTTCGCCACCGAAGCGTTCGTTCGCCCTCATCGCGGCCACGTAGTCGGCGGTGTCGGACAGGGGCTTGCCGGTGGCGACACCGAGGCGCTGCACGACCGGTCCGTGGCTCACGCCGATGCCGAATCGGAATCGGCCGCCCGAGACCTCATTGATGTGCGCGGCGGTGTTCGCCGCTTCGACCGGGTGGCTGTAGTAGATCGGTTGGATCGAGGTCCAGTAGGGGATGGTGTGCGTCTCGTGGGCGAGCGACGTGCACAGGCCCATCGTTCCGCCGAGGCTCGGGCACGCGAGTCCGGCGAATCCGCGGCGCTCGGCCTCGGCGGCGAGATCGAGGATCGCGCGTCGCTTGTTGGCAGTCGCGACGATGCTGAGGGCGGGACGGGGGGACGATCGTGCGCCGGACATGCCGGTACCGTAGTTGCATGCTGCGGATCGGGATGGTGAGTCCCTACAGCCTCACGGTTCCCGGCGGGGTGCAGCAGCAGGTTCTCGGCCTCGCCCGGAGTCTGCGCGCCAAGGGCCACGAGGTGCGGGTGCTCGGCCCGTGTGACGGCCCGCCACCAGATCCCTTCGTCACCCCCCTCGGCAACAGCCTGCCCACCGCGATCAACGGATCGATCGCGCCGCTCGCACCGGACGTGTCCGCGACGTTGCGCACGATCAGGGCGTTGAACGACGAGGCCTTCGACGTGTTGCACTTGCACGAGCCGCTCGTGCCGGGCCCCGCCCTGACCTCGTTGTTCGTGAAGATGGCTCCGACGGTCGCGACCTTCCATTCGGCGGGGGAGTCGGCGGCCTACCGCACCTTCGCACGACAACTGTCGCGGCTCGCGAACCGCATCGACATCAGGGTGGCGGTGTCGCCTGACGCGGTGGAGTTGGCCGCACGCTACGTCGGCGGGGAGTACGAGATTCTCTTCAACGGGATCGAGTTGGATCGACTGTGCCGACCGGCTGGGGCGAGGGAGAGGGCGATCTTTTTCGTGGGCAGGCACGAACCCCGCAAGGGACTGGGTGTGCTGCTCGAGGCGATGTCGCTCCTGCCGGACGACGTGCGGCTGTGGGTGGCCAGCGACGGACCGGAGACAGCGGAGCTCAAGTTGAGGTTCGGTCATGACCGACGTGTCGAATGGCTCGGCCGCATCAACGACGAGGACAAGTTCGACCGCCTGGCGAGGGCCGCGGTCTTCTGCGCGCCGTCACTGCGCGGCGAATCGTTCGGGGTGGTGCTCCTCGAGGCCATGGCAGCGGGGACGCCCGTGGTGGCCTCGCGCATCGACGGCTATCTGAACGTGGCCACCGACGGGGTGAACGCCGCGCTCACCGAACCCGGTGATGCCGTCGCCCTGGCGTCGACCCTGGCCAAGGTGCTGGTCGATCCACGGTTGTCGCGACGCCTCTGCGAGGCTGGCTTGGAGCACGCGCGCTCGTACGCCATGGACGAGCTGGCCGACCGCTACGTGGAGATCTACGAGCGCGCGCTCTCGATGGAGGCCGATCACCTCACCACCATCAGCGTGCCCCGTATGCTGAGAAGGTTCGAGGGGCGCTTCCTCCGTCGGTCCGTCGCGTTGCGCGAGCCCGGCTGAACCGCGGCGATCCTCCCGGCGCGGGTGCGGTGTGCACCCGAAGGAGAACATGAGCACACAGCCGAACGCCGCATCACCCACGGAGCCGGGCGCCACCGATCTCGCGGCGCACTACCGCGCACGGGTGAGACGCACGACGATCGTGATGATCGTCGTGCCCGCGGTCGTGCTCGGACTCATCGGGCTCGCGTTCGGATTCGTCCTCCCCGGGGTTGCCGTGGGTCTGGTCGCGGGTGTCGCGCTGCCGTACCGGGTGTCGCGAGCGTCGGAGCAGACGGTCCTGTCGTCCCTCGTTTCGCACCCCGCCGATCGCGCTGATCACGCGCGGCTGTTCAACCTCGTGGGCGGACTGTGCCTGGTGTCCGGGGCCGCGCATCCCGATCTGCGTGTGGTGGAGTCGGAGTCGTTCCTCGCGCTCGCCGTGCACGAGTCCGGCTCGGCAGGAACCATCGTGGTGTCGTCGGGCCTGGCGTCGGGCATGGGCCGGGTCGAGATGGAAGCCGTGCTCGCGCATCTCGTGTCGCGCATTCGGTCCGGCGAGATCGCACTCGCCACCTATGTGGTCGCCCTCGGCATGGTGCTCTCGCGTCTCGGGCTGGGTGCGGTCGGTGCGCGGGTGCGACGCGCGACTCTCGAGGAGTCGGCGATCCTCGCTGCTGACCTCGCGGCCTGTCGGACGACTCGGTATCCGCCGGCTCTCGTCTCTGCGCTCGAGCAGGTGTCATCATCAGCGCCAGCCGATCCGGGGACGCCGGTCGTCACGGCGCCCCTGTGGTTCGCGATCCCGGGGCTCGGGGGTGCCACCACCGCGGGCACTCCGGCTCATAACATCGATGCATTCCAACCCCCGCTTGCCGACCGCATCGCGATCGGCAAGGACATCTGACAGTTCCCGACCCGGAGCGCCGGTCGTCACGCAGAACAAGGAGCCCTCATGACCACACCGCGTCCGCATCGTCTCACTCGTGTCTCGCGGACGGCCTCGGCGCTCGTCGCGACGGCACTGATAGTCGTCGCGTGCGGTGGCGGGAGCTCAGACACCTCCGATGCCGCTGATGACTCGGGATCATCGTCGACACTGGCCGGCGGTGCACCTGCCGGGCCGGTGTACCCGTTGACCGGTCTTCCCGTCATGGACGAGGCAGCCGCCAAGCGCGTGGCGATCGTGGTCAAGATCGACAATCATCCCCGGTCACGGCCCCAGATGGGTCTGAACAAGGCCGACATCGTCTTTGAGGAGAACGTCGAGAGCCTCACCCGTTTCGGTGCCGTTTTCCACAGCCAGGGGAGTGATCCGGTCGGCCCGGTGCGGTCCGGCCGCACTCAGGACATCGACATGTTCGCATCGATGAACAATCCACTTTTTTCGTGGAGTGGCGGCAACGCGCGCGTGACGAGGGCGGTCAATGCGAGTGACATGGTCAACGTCGGGTACTCCGCCTCGCGTGGCAAGGGTGGCTACTACCGGGAAAAGACACGCAAGGCGCCGCACAACCTCTTCGCAAAGACGAACAACCTGTGGACGCTCGCGCCCGAGGGTGGTGCGCCGCCCGTGCAGCAGTACACCTACCGCGGACCGAGCGATGCGCGTCCCGCGACGGCGGTCCCCGTCGACGGTGCGAAGGTGTCGATGTACAACGTGAAGGTGTACTGGAAATGGGACAGTGCCACTTCATCGTTCCTGCGATTCACCCAGAACATCAAGGGCGAGCTCGAGCCGGATGAGTCGGACGGGTCGCAGGTGTCGGCAAAGAACGTGCTCGTCCTCTATCACACCTACCTGCGCAGCAAGGCCGATCGCAAGAGTCCCCACGCCGACACCACGAGCAAGGGGGCCGGGTTCGTGCTCACCGATGGGTCTGCGATTCCCGTCACATGGAGGCGGATGGATCGTGAGGTGCCCTACGAGATCAAGGATGCCGCCGGCGCGGTTGTGCGCTTGATCCCGGGGAACACGTGGATCCAGGTGGCATTCAAGAACACTTTCGCCCAGGTGGACCCCGGGGTCGACCCCAAGAAAGTGAAGTGGCCGGCGATCTGATCGATCCGGCGGGGGCCGCCGCACCGGGTCCGGAGGCGGGCAAAGTGGAGGTGTCAGACGGGCCCCGTCGGTACGCTCAGGACATGGTTTCAAACGGTTCCACCTCCGGTTCACGATCCACGACGGGTTCGGCGCGCGTCAAGCGTGGGCTCGCCGAGATGCTCAAGGGTGGCGTCATCATGGATGTCGTCACCGCCGAACAGGCTCGGATCGCAGAGGATGCCGGCGCGTGCGCCGTGATGGCGCTCGAGCGGGTTCCCGCCGACATCCGCCGTGACGGTGGCGTGGCGCGCATGAGCGACCCGGAGATGATCGAGGGCATCCAATCTGCCGTTCGCATTCCGGTCATGGCCAAGGCACGCATTGGTCATTTCGTCGAGGCCCAGATTCTCGAGGCCCTCGGCGTGGACTTCGTGGACGAGTCCGAGGTGCTGACCCCGGCCGACGAGGCGCACCACATCGACAAGTTCGGCTTCACGGTTCCCTTCGTGTGCGGCGCAACCAATCTCGGCGAGGCGCTCCGGCGCGTCTCCGAGGGAGCCGCGATGATCCGGTCCAAGGGTGAGGCGGGCACCGGCAACATCGTCGAGGCCGTCCGGCACCTGCGCTCGATCCTCGGCGACATTCGCCGGCTCACGCAAGCCGACTCAGCGGAGTTGTTCGAGTGGGCCAAGCGCCTGCAGGCGCCACTGCCGCTCGTGCAAGAGGTTGCCGAGACGGGTCGATTCCCCGTGCCGATCTTCTGCGCCGGCGGGATCGCGACACCCGCGGATGCGGCTCTGGCGATGCAACTGGGTGCGGAGGCTGTCTTCGTCGGATCGGGCATCTTCAAGAGCACCGATCCTGCGCCGCGGGCCAGGGCGATCGTCGAGGCGACCACCCACTTCCGCGACCCCCACGTGCTCGCCAAGGTGAGCCGGGGTCTGGGTGCGCCGATGACGGGAATCGGAATCGATGAACTCATTCCCGAGCAGCGGTTCGCTGATCGCGGCTGGTGACGGAGCCGGGATCACGCGTGGAAGCGAGGCCCCCAGGTGAGCGCGCGTTGCGTCGGTGTTCTCGCCCTGCAGGGAGCGTTCTCGGCCCACGCTGAGACCCTCGCCGGACTAGGTGTGTCGTGCCGTGAGGTGCGCACACCAAAGGACCTCTCGGGGGTCGAGGCGATCGTGATCCCGGGCGGGGAGTCGAGCACGATGTCCCAACTGCTCGAGTCCTCCGGACTCCTCCAGCCGTTGTCGGAACGTCTTCACGCGGGCATGCCCGCGCTCGGCACCTGTGCGGGGATGATCCTGCTCGCCGCGGAGATCGTCGACGGTCGTGACGATCAGGTCTCGCTCTCGGTGCTCGACATCGTGGTGCGTCGCAACGCCTACGGTCGGCAGGTGGATTCGTTCGAGGCCGGGATCGACACGGTCGTCGGTCCTTTTCGTGGGGTCTTCATCCGCGCACCGCGCATCGTGAGCACGGGGCCCGGTGTCGAGGTGTTGGGTCGCCTCGGTGACGAGCCGGTGCTGGTGCGCGGCGGGAACGTGCTCGCCGCATCGTTCCACCCGGAACTCTCCGGCGACGCCCGGTTGCACCGACTGTTCCTGGAGTCCGCCGGCTTGGAGGGGTTCGCGGGCGAGGAGGCGCCGGTGGCGCGGTTGAGAGGGGAGTCGTAGCCGTGTCGGGTCACTCGAAATGGGCGACGATCAAGCACAAGAAGGGTGCGGCCGACAAGGCCCGCGGCAAGCTCTTCGCCAAACTGGCGCGCCAGATCGAGGTTGCCGCGCGCGCCGGTGGTGGGGACATCGACACCAATGCGACATTGCGCACCATGGTCCAGAAAGCCAAGGCGGCGCAGATGACCAAGGACGGGATCGACCGCGCCATCAAGCGGGGGACCGGTGAGAGCGACGCGACGAACTACGAGAGCATCGTCTACGAGGGATACGCGCCCGGCGGTGTGGCGCTCATGGTCGAGGTCCTGACCGACAATCGGAACCGGGCGGCCTCGGACATCCGGAGCATCTTCAGCAAGTTCGGGGGGTCGCTCGCCGAGCCCGGAGCCGTCTCGTGGCAGTTCACGAGGCGTGGAGTCGTGCTCGTCGACGGTTCGATCGACGAGGACTCGGCGATGACGGCAGCGCTCGAGGCCGGTGCCGACGACGTGACCCGCGACGGCGAGGCGTGGCGAATCCTCACCGACCCCTCCGTGGTGTGGGACGTGAAGGATGCGCTCGAGGCCTCGGGCACGGTCGTGCTCGCCGCGGAGAGTACGATGGTGTCCACGACGACCGTTGATGTCGGGGATGTCGCCGATGCGCGCAACATCCTGCGCATCGTGGACGCCCTCGAGGACAACGACGACGTTCAGGACGTCTTCGCGAATTTCGACATCGAAGAATCATTGATGCAGGAGGTCGGCTGATGGCCGTTGCGGCAGGGGACAAGGCCCCGGACTTCACGCTCCCGGGCACCGGTGGGCGTTCATACTCGTTGTCGGAATTCGCCGGGAGGCCGGTTGTGCTGGTCTTCTATCCCGGTGATGACACCGCGGTGTGCACGAAGCAGTTGAACTCTTACAACAACGAGCTCGCCGCATTCGAGGGGGTCGGTGCCCAGGTTCTGGCGATATCGGCCCAGGACATGACCAGCCACGAGGACTTCTCCCGGCGCAACGGATTCGGTTTCCCCCTCCTCGCAGACACCGACAAGGCCGTTGCCAACCTCTACGGCACGCTCGGTCCGCTCGGGTTCCCGCGTCGCAGTGTCTTCGTGGTGGACTCCACCGGAACCCTGCGCTATGTGCATCGGGCGATCGCGGGGCTCACCTTCCGTCCCGTGGACGAACTCATCGAAGCGGTTCGAACAGCCGGGTGACCCCGAATCCTCGTCCCGCGGTTCCTGCTGGACTATCATAGAACATATGTTCGCCAGTGCAGCGTGCCCGGGGTCGGGGGTCGGTCCGGTCCCCGGGACCGTGTTGGGCATCGATCCGGGCCTTACCCGGTGCGGATACGCGGTGCTCCGTCAGTCGGGGACATCGGTGGGGGCGCTCGCGATCGGCGTGATTCGCACGCCGTCGGGCGACGACCTCGCCGAGCGCCTCGCCGCTTTGGCGGCAGAGGTCGCCTCGTTGATCGCAGAGCACCGACCCGAGGCCATCGCACTCGAGCAAGTCTTCTTCCAGAAGAACGTGCGAACGGCGATGAGCGTGGGTCAGGCCTCGGGTGTCGTTCTGGCACTCGCCGCATCGGCGGGCTGCACGGTGCACCAGTACACGCCGTCGCAGGTCAAGAGCACGGTCGCCGGTTGGGGTGGGGCGGAGAAGCAGCAGGTTGCGCGCATGGTGCAGCAGCGTCTGCGGCTCTCGCGACCGCCGCAGCCCGCCGATGCCACCGATGCCGCCGCAATCGCGCTCTGCCACTGCTCGATCGCTCCGTTCGCGGCAGCGGTTGCCGGACGTGGAGTGCGCCAGTGATCGGGAGCCTCCGGGGAACCGTGCTCGAGCGCGTCGAACCCACGACAGTTCTCATCGAGGTGGGCGATGTCGGGTACCTGTGCGTGGTGACCGCGCCCGCGTGGGCCGAGCTCGAGCCGGGGACATCGGTGTTCCTCCATGTCCACCACCACCTCCGCGAGGATGCGGAGTCGCTCTACGGATTCACCGACCGTGCCGAGAAGCGGATGTTTGCCGTGCTGATCGGCGCCCACGGGGTGGGGCCGGCGATGGCGATGGGGATCCTCTCGGTGTACTCGCCCACGGCCCTCTTGGCCATCGTCGCATCGGGTGACACGGGGGCGCTCACAGTGGTGGGCGGAGTGGGCAAGAAGACGGCAGAGCGGCTGATGATCGAGTTGAAGGGTCGGTTCGACGGACTCGAGATCGGGTCGGGCACCGGTGGTGCGCACTCCGCGACAGCCGACGTTCGCGAGGCTCTGTCGGCCCTCGGATATGCACCCGAGGAGATTCGTGAGACGTTGCGCCAGCTCGGTGGCCGAGTAGAGGGCCTTGGCAGCAGCGAGGCGATGCTCCGCGACGCACTCACCCTGTTGGGAGCGCGTCGTGCGGGATGAGTTCCTGGACACCGGAGTGCCCGATCACGAGATCGCAGAGGAGGCGGGTCTTCGCCCGAGATCACTCGCCGAATTCGTCGGCCAGAGGGAACTGAAGGAGCACCTCGACATCGTCTTGGGGGCCGCGCGCCAGCGCGGTCAGGCGGCAGACCACATCCTGCTCGCAGGGCCACCCGGACTGGGCAAGACGACGCTGGCGGGAATCGTGGCCGCCGAGATGAACGTGGTGCTCCACGTCACGAGCGGACCGGCACTCGAGCGGGCCGGTGACCTCGCGGCGATCCTCACCAAGCTCGGGGAGGGTGACGTCCTCTTCATCGACGAGGTGCATCGTCTGTCGCGCTCGGTCGAGGAGATCCTGTACCCGGCGATGGAGGACTTCCAGATCGACATCGTCGTCGGCAAGGGGCCTGCCGCGTCCTCGATCAGGCTCAGCCTCCCGAGGTTCACGCTGATCGGTGCCACCACGCGCACGGGAATGATCACCGGGCCGTTGCGCGACAGGTTCGGACTCGTCGCCCGTCTGGACTACTACGAACCGATGGAGTTGGAGGCGATCATCTCCAGGACTGCGGGCATCCTCGACGTTCCGCTCGATGCCCAGTCGGCCTCGATGATCGCCTCGCGGAGTCGTGGCACGCCGCGCATTGCGAACCGGCTCCTCCGTCGCGTGCGCGACTTCGCCGAGGTGCGCGGTGACGGTGTCATCGACCGCGCCACGGCGGCCGAGGCCCTGCGCGTCTTCGGGGTCGACGAGCTCGGTCTCGACAAACTCGACCGGGCGATCCTCGGTGCGCTGTGCGGGCAGTTCGAGGGAGGGCCCGTGGGCCTCACGACACTGGCGATCGCAGTGGGTGAGCAGCCCGAGACGATCGAGGATGTGTACGAACCGTTCCTCATCCAGCGCGGCCTGCTCGCGCGCACTCCGCGGGGCCGTGTCGCCCTGGATGCCGCACGGGAGCATCTCGCCGGCTCGTAGCCTCGTGGGTCGTGCAGCTGTCGGACATCGACTACGACCTCCCAGAGGAACTCATCGCCCAGATCCCGGTCGAGCCACGTGATTCGGCGCGTCTCTTGGTGTCGCGAACGGCGAGGGAGAGGATCGACCGCAGGGTCGTGGACCTCGGCGAGTACCTCGGGCCGGGCGACGTGCTCGTGGTGAACGACACCCGGGTCGTGCCCGCGAGACTCTCGCTCCACCGCACGACCGGCGGCGCAGTGGAGGTTCTCCTGCTCGAGCAAGATCCGGCGGCACCCGGTCGATGGGAGGCGCTCGCTCGCGGGGCACGTCGGCTCTCGGAGGGTGAGGTGCTCTCGGTGAAGGGGCGCGAGGTGCTCCGCATCGGCCCCCGCACCGCCGCGGGCGACACCTTCGTGGTCGAGTTCACCGTGGATTCACCCGATGAACTCGTGCGCACGATCGGGTCCGTGCCACTCCCACCGTACATCCGCACGCGTCTGTCCGATCCGGAGCGGTACCAGACCGTCTACGCACGACGCGAGGCCTCGGCGGCGGCTCCGACGGCAGGCCTCCACTTCACTCCCGCCCTCTTGGAGACGCTGGAGTCATCCGGGGTCCGCGTGGCAAGGGTCGAGCTCGTGGTGGGTCTCGACACCTTCAAACCCATCTCGGCCGAGGACCCGCTGGACCATGTCATACACACGGAGAAGTACGACGTCCCGGTCGAGACGATGGAGGCCTGCGCGGCGGCGTCGCGTGTGGTCGCGGTGGGAACGACGGCCGCGCGCGCCCTCGAGTCCGCCGCGACGGGTCGACTCTCGGGACGCACGGATCTCTTCATCACACCGGGACACCAGTGGCGCGCGGTGGACATGATGCTCACGAATTTCCACATGCCGAGGACGTCGCTGCTCTTGATGGTCGGTTCGTTCATCGGGGAGGAATGGCGCGAGATCTACGCCCACGCAGTGTCGTCGTCCTACCGATTCCTGTCGTTCGGGGATGCGATGCTCCTCGGGAGGCGGTGAACCGTGTTCGCGGTGGAACTTTCGGTGGCCAGCCGTGACGGTGCCGCGCGGACGGGCACTGCACGCGCGGCGCGCGGCACATACGAGACCCCACTCTTCATGCCCGTCGGCACGCGCGGTGCGATCAAACACCTGAGTGCGCGCGACTATGCCGAGGTCGGGGCACGCATCGTGCTGGGGAACACGTACCACTTGATGCTTCGCCCCGGGGTGGATGTGGTCGCCTCGCTCGGGGGACTCGGTGCTTTCGCGGGATGGAACGGACTCACTCTCACCGACTCGGGCGGCTACCAGGTCTTCTCACTCGAGCCCCAAGTCGACGATGACGGGGTCACGTTCCGGTCGACCTATGACGGCAGTGTCCACCGGTTCACACCCGAGTCGACGGTGGACGTGCAGGAGAGACTCGGTGCCGACATCCAGATGGTGCTCGACGTCTGCACCCAGCTGCCCGCCACCGAGGAGCAGTTGAGGCTCGCCCTGGATCGGACCCATGCATGGGCCCGACGCGCCAAGGCGGCCCATCGGCGTGTCGACCAGTCGCTCTTCGGGATCGTCCAGGGTGGCACCGATGCGGTGTTGCGCGCCGAGAGCGCCGAGCGCACCGTGGAGACGGGTTTCGACGGCTACGCGATCGGCGGGCTCTCCGTGGGCGAGACCAGGGCCGAGATGGTGGAGGCGATCGGCGCCTGCATCGGACTGCTCCCCGACGATCGACCGCGCTACCTCATGGGTGTGGGCGACCCGGCGTCCATCGTCGAGGCGGTGGCACTCGGGGTTGACCAGTTCGACTGTGTGCTCCAGACGCGTCTGGGTCGCCACGGCACGGCACTCACCTCCGAGGGCAAGGTGCAGATCAAGAACGCGCGCCATGCCACCGACGACTCACCTCTCGACCCGGTGTGCCCGTGCTGGGTTTGTGCGACCCACTCGCGGGGGTACCTGCGCCATCTCGCCCAGACCGGCGAGCCGACCGGTGCACGGCTCGTGTCCCTCCACAATGTGGCATGGACGATCTCGCTCATGGCCGAGATCCGTGCGGCGATCGCGGCGGGAACCTTCGGGGCCCTCAGGTCGAGGATCCTGGGCACCTGGGGCTGACGCACCGATCCCGAAGGAGCCCCCTCGCTAGACTCGTGGGCCGTGACACTTCCCGACATCCTCATCGCGAGCGCCTCGGACGGCGAACAGGCCACCGGTGGAGGTGGCCTGTTCAGCCTCGTCTTCTTCGGAGCGATCTTCGCCGCGATGTATTTCCTCCTTCTGCGGCCCCAGCGCAAGCGCCTCAAGGAAACACAGGCTCTGCAGGCCGCCATCGACGTGGGCGACGAGGTGGTGCTGAACTCGGGGATCATCGGGTTCGTGAGTGGTGTCGACGAGAACGACAAGAACATCCTGTGGCTGGACATCGCGGACGGACACGGCACCGAGCGCATCGAGGTGCGGGTGACCCGCGCTTCGGTCGGCAAGAAGCTCAACCCGCCGGCTGGGTCCTGAGCGGACCCGCCTCCGCAACGACAGACATCCCCGTCCGTTTCCGATGATCAGACGTCACGCCCTCACGCTCCTGGCGACGCTGCTGGTGATCGGTGGCGCATTCGCGTTCAACGTGGTGTCCGGGAACAGACCCTCGCTCGGTCTCGACCTGCAGGGTGGTGCCTCCGTGACGCTCATCCCGGTCGGCGACTTCGAACCCGGCGCTCTCGACATCGCAGTCGAGATCATTCGCGAGCGCGTGGACTCGCTCGGTGTCGCAGAGCCCGAGATCATCCGTCAGGGCAACACCGTCGTGGTCAACCTTCCCGGAGTGAAGGATCAGCAGCGCGCGCTGCAGTTGGTGGGCCGGACGGGTTCGGTCGAGATGCGCCCCGTCATCAACGCGATCGCCGAGCCCACCGACGAGTCCACGACCACCACCGCACCGGGTGCGACAACCGGGCCCGGTGCGACCACGGTGCCGGGCGCGACAACCGTGCCAGCCACGACGGACACGACCCTCGCCGACCCGACCGGGGGAGTCGGCAGCAGTCGCGGTCGTGCTCCTGCGGCGCGCGCGCCGCAGGTCACCGACACCACGGCTCCGGAGGTGACGACCGGCGCCCCGGTATCCGATGATGCACAACCCGCGCCGACGTCGGCGGCGCCGGATGCGTCGGTCCCGGGTGCGACCGACCCGGCAACGCCGGCAACGACGGTCCCCGGCACGGATCCCGCGACGGGTCTCGCTCCGGGCCAGACCGTGTTGCGGGGTCGCAATGACGGCTTGCTGTACCTGCTCGGCCCAGCAGGGGCCACCGGCGAGGTCTTCACCAACGACGCGTCGGCCCAGATCGACAGGGGCTCATGGGTCGTGGTCGTCCAACTGCGCGATGGTGCCGAGGGCGAGGACAAGTGGAATGCCCTGGCGGGCAAGTGTTTCGCGGGTGGTGCCGACTGCCCGACCAAGTCGATCGCGATCATCCTCGACGGCATGGTGATCTCGGCTCCCGTGGTTCAGGAGCCCTTGTTCACCGGGGGCTCTGTCCAGATCAGTGGCGACTTCACCGAGGCCGAGGCCACTGACCTCGCCAAGATCCTCCAGTTCGGCGCTGTGCCGGTGGACTTCTCGGCCCCGACCGTCCAGACGGTGTCGGCCACGCTCGGCAGCGACTCGCTGCGCGCCGCGATCATCGCGGGACTGATCGGCGTCGCTCTCGTGCTCGTGTTCCTCCTGTTGTACTACCGGTTGATCGCCTTCGTCGCCCTTCTGGGTCTGGGCGTGTCGGGAATGTTCCAGTGGAGCGTGATCTCGTGGCTCTCGAAGACGAACGGGTTGGCCCTGACAATCTCGGGCGCGGCGGGCATCATCATCTCGGTCGGGGTGACCGTGGACAGCTATGTCGTCTTCTTCGAGAGGTTGAAGGACGACATGGAGGCCGGCCGGACCATGCGCAACTCGGCCGAGAGGGGCTTCGCCAGGGCATGGCGCACGATCGTGGTCGCCGACTCCGCCTCGTTCATCGGTGCCGCGGTCCTCTGGTGGTTGACGGTGGGCCCGGTGCGCGGCTTCGCCTTCTTCCTCGGCCTGTCGACCCTGTCGGACATCATCGTGTCGTACCTGTTCACACGACCGATGGTGCTGATGCTCGCCCGCACGAGGCTGCTGAACCGGGGCTCGGTGCTCGGAGTGAAATCGAAAGTCCCCGCGGAGGCAGTCGCATGAGCGGGAGACTGAGCCGCCTCTACCATGGTGAAACCACGATCGATTTCTACGGTCGTCGTCGCCTCGGGTTCGTCGTCTCGGGCGTGCTCATGGTCGTGTTCGCGGTCTCGCTCATCGTCCAGGGACTGAACCTCGGTATCGACTTCCGCGGGGGTGTGGCCTTGGAGGTGCCCGCGACCGCGACCATGGACGTGGAGGCGGCGCGCACCGTGCTCGGCCAATCCAAAATCGAGGGGTCCGGTTCGGCCAAGATCCAGACGCTCAGCTCCGGTGAGACGGCTCGGGTGCGGATCCAGTTGGGCGACATGAGCGCCGAGTCGCAGGACACCCTGCGCGTCGCACTCGCCAAGAGGGCAGGTGTCGGCGACGAGGAGGTCAGTGCGGCCTCGGTCAGCTCCAGCTGGGGTCGCAACGTGACCGAGCGCGCGATCCTGGCGCTCGCCGTGTTCCTCGTGCTGGTGAGCGCGTTCATCGCGTGGCGATTCGAGTGGCGCATGGCCGCCGGCGCGATCTCGGCCGTGATCCACGACGTGCTCGTCTCGGTCGGGGTCTACTCGCTCTTCGGACTCGAGGTCTCGCCGGCAACCGTGGTGGCGTTCCTCACGATCCTGGGCTACTCGCTCTACGACACGATCGTGGTGTTCGACAAGGTCGACGACAACGTGCGGCGTTTCTCCGGGGCTCGGGTGTCCTACGGCGACATCGTGAATGTCTCCATGAACCAGGTGCTGATGAGGTCGCTGAACACCTCGATCTCCTCGGTCCTGCCGGTGCTCAGCCTCTACGTGCTCGGATCCGTCGTGTTCGGTGCGGTGACCTTGCGCGATTTCTCCCTCGCGCTGATCGTCGGCCTGACGACCGGCGCGTACTCGTCGATCTTCATCGCGTCGCCGGTTCTCGGGATCCTGCGGGAGCGCTCGCCCGAGTACTCCGCCGAGAAGGGTCGGATCTCGAGGGGCCCGGAGATGGCCGTCCTCATGGTGACGGGCGCACCGGCATCCCGGCGTGCACAGGCGCGCAATGACGCGACGGGCAGCACCGGCTCCTCGGTGACCAACGGGCCCGACCAGGCGGTCACGGCCGTCGAGACACTGCTCAATCATCCACCCCGGCCGCGCAAGAAGTCCCGCCGGTAGCGCTCCGCGCGCGTGGGTAGCCTTCTGGCATGGCGACAGTCGATCGCGTCCTGCCGTGGCGCAGGCACCACAGTGCCCCGGTCGAGGAACTCGCGCCCCTGCTCGGGTCCTACAAGCGGCGCAATCCCCGAGCCTCGGTGGCCCTCATCAACAGGGCCTACGAGATGGCGCGAGCGGCGCACGTGAACCAGCAGCGATCCTCGGGTGAGGCCTACATCAACCACCCGATCGCGGTGGCCCGCATCGTGGCCGACATCGGCCTCGATGATGTGTCGCTGGCGGCGGCACTCCTCCACGATGCCGTGGAAGACACCGAGATCACCCTCGACGACGTCCGCACTGGTTTCGGGGAGGATGTGGCGACCCTCGTCGACGGCGTCACCAAGCTCGAGAGGCTCCAGTTCGACTCGCGGGAGGCCCAGCAGGCCGCGACCATGCGCAAGATGCTCGTGGCGATGGCGCGCGACATGCGCGTGCTCGTGATCAAGCTGGCCGATCGGCTCCACAACATGCGGACCCTGGCCGGTGTGCCGATCGAGAAGCAGCAGCGCGTCGCCCAGGAGACGCTCGACATCTACGCACCGCTCGCCAACCGCCTCGGCATGCAGGAGATCAAGCAGCAACTCGAGGACCTGTCGTTCGCGGCGCTCTATCCCAAGCGCTTCGCCGAACTCGACCACCTGGTGTCGTCGCGAACCCCCGAGCGCGACGTCTACCTCGCAAAGGCCATCGCCGACGTGCAGGCGCGGCTCGGCGATGTGGGAATCCGGGCCGAGGTGACCGGTCGCGGCAAGCACCTGTGGAGCATCTACGAGAAAATGGTGCAGAAGGACAAGGATTTCGACGAGATCTTCGATCTGGTCGCGGTGCGCGTGATCGTCGACAACCTCCGCGACTGCTACGGCGCGCTCGGCTGCATCCACGGAAAATGGCGTCCAGTCGTTGGCCGTTTCAAGGACTACATCGCGATGCCGAAGTTCAACCTCTACCAGTCGCTGCACACGACGGTGATCGGCCCCGGCGGAAAACCGCTCGAGGTGCAGATCCGCACCCACGAGATGCACGAGAGGGCCGAGAGGGGAGTCGCCGCGCACTTCGCCTACAAGGAGGGCACCGATCCCGGCGACGAGGACTGGCTCAACCGGATCATCGACTGGCAGGCCGAGGTCGACGACCCGAACCTGTTCATGGAGGAGTTGAAGAGCGATCTCGACCAGGAGGAGGTGTTCGTCTTCACACCGAAGGGGAGGGTGATCACCCTGCCGGTGAACTCGACCCCGGTCGACTTCGCGTACGCGGTGCACACCGAGGTCGGGCACGCCTGCGTGGGTGCCCGCGTCAACGGACGGTTGGTGGGCCTGGACACGCAGTTGAAGAGCGGTGACACCTGCGAGATCTTCACGTCGAAGGTCGCCGATGCCGGCCCCTCCCGGGACTGGTTGGGGTTCGTGCAGTCGGCGCGTGCCCGCAGCAAGGTGAAGGCGTGGTTCTCCCGCGAGCGCCGCGAGGACATGGTCGAGGCGGGGCGCGATGAGCTGACCGCCGAACTCCGTCGCGAGGGGCTTCCCGTGGAGCGCATCTGGGGGGCCGACGTCTTCGCCCAGGAACTCGCGGCCCTGAATCTCGTCGACGCCGAGGCGCTCTTCGCCGCGATCGGTGAGCACCACGTGTCGGCCCGTGGGTTCGCCCAGCGCATCGGCCGCGCGGTGCGCCACGAGGGCAGTGACGAACAGCTCGCCCTCCCGATCCGCGTCGATCGCGAGACCGAGGATCGCCGCGGCTCGACGGGGATCCATGTCGAGGGCCTCGAGGATGTGCTGGTGCGGCTCTCGGGATGCTGCACCCCGGTGCCCGGCGATGACATCCTCGGCTTCGTCACCAAGGGTCGCGGTGTCAGCGTGCACAGGGCCGACTGTGCGAACGCCGTGTCGCTGATGACCGATTCTCCGGCCCGCCTGATCGACGTGGAGTGGTCGCGCACCTCGCCCGAGTCCGTCTTCCGGGCCGGGGTGGAGGTGGTCGCACTCGACCGGTCGCGCCTGCTGCGAGACGTGGCGAACGCACTCAGTGAGCAGCACGTGAACATCGTGTCGTGCTCGACGCACACAGGTTCGGACCGGGTGGCCAAGATGCGCTTCGAGTTCGAGCTCGCCGACCCGAACCACCTCGAGGCGGTGTTGCGCACGATCAAGTCGGTCGATGCCGTCTACGACGCATATCGCATCGTCCCGGGAGGCGGGGCGAACTAGGCTCGTTGGTCGTGCCCGAGTTCCAGACCAGTCCCGGCACCAGGGACATCCTCCCACCCGACGCGGCGCGCTGGAGGGCCCTCACGGGCGAGTTCGCTGCGGTCGTCGAGCCCGCCGGGTACAGGGCAATCGTGCCACCGATGTTCGAGGATCTCGGGGTGTTCCTGCGCCTCGGGGAGGCCACGGACGTGGTGACCAAGGAGATGTACGACTTCGAGGACAAGGGAGGTCGGCGTGTCGCCCTGCGACCCGAGCACACCGCCAGCGTGTGCAGGGCATTCGTCCAGCACCGGCCGGTGGAACCGTGGAAGGTGTGGTACTCGGGCCCGAATTTCCGCTACGAGAAGCCACAGGCCGGTCGCTACCGACAGTTCGACCAGGTGGGCATCGAGGTGCTCGGCCCCGACGATCCGCTCCTCGACGTAGAGGTGATCTCGCTCGCCTGGGATTTCTTCGTCGGGCTGGGTCTGCGCGGGGTGGAGTTGCGCGTGAACTCGCTCGGTGACGCCGGTGACCGCCAGCGCTACGCCGACGAGTTGGCCCGCCACTTCGGGGGACACCGAGCAGAGATGTCCGCAGCCGCACTGGAGACGCTCGAGCGCAATCCGCTGCGGGTCCTCGACTCGAAGCGGCCGGAGGACGCGGCCGCGATCGTGTCGGCACCGTCGATGCGCGATCACCTCTCGCGGGCCGCGGTGGAGCACTTCGCCGCGGTGACCGCGGGCTTGGCCGAGATCGGCGTGCCCCACCGGATCGACGATCGTCTCGTGAGGGGATTGGACTACTACCGGCGCACGACGTTCGAGTTCGTCGCAACTGCGCTCCCCGGCGCCCAGGATGCAATCGGGGGTGGCGGGCGCTATGACGGTCTCGTCGCCGACCTCGGGGGACCCGAGACGCCCGGCGTGGGGTTCGCCCTCGGCGTGGACCGGACCCTGCTCGCCTGCGACGCGGAGGGCTGCTTTGCCGCGCCGGATGGCGAGGTGGAGGTCTTCGTGGTGGACACCACCGGTGGGTCGGTCGCGATGCACATCACCCGTGAGTTGCGCCGCATCGGCCGGAGCGCGGATCGCGCGTGGGACGCACGCAGCATGAAGGCCCAGATGAAGGCGGCGGATCGCAGCGGGGCCCGCGTCGCGGTGATCGTGGGATCCGACGAGGCCGCCGGCGGGACCTGCATCGTGCGGAACCTCGGCGACTCCCAACAGACCACCATCGCCCGATCCGATCTCCCGGCGCACCTCGACGCCGTGCTCGGGAGCCCCGCATGACGACGCCCCCCGATCCGGCACGCCGGACGACGTCGATGCGCACGCACATGTGCGGCGATCTGCGCGCCGGTGACGTGGGTGCCACGGTGTCTGTGTGCGGATGGGTCGCGCGCCGTCGCGAGCACGGTGAGCACCTCGCCTTCGTCGACCTGCGCGACCACTCCGGTGTCGTGCAGTGCGTGGTCGACAATTCTGTCGACGTGCGCAGCGAGTGGGTCGTGCGCATCACCGGCACCGTGAGGCCCCGTCCCGAGGGAACCGCCAATGAGGCACTGCCGACCGGATCGGTGGAGATCGGGGACTGTTCGGTGGAGGTGCTGAACGTCGCCGAGCCACCGCCGTTCCCGGTGGATGCGCGTGCCGACGATGTGGACGAGGCGATCCGCCTCCGTCACCGCTACATCGACATACGACGGGAGCGCATGCAGAGGAACCTGCGCGTGCGCGCCACGGTCAACAGTGCGATCCGTTCCGAGATGGAGCGCAACGGTTTCGTCGAGGTCGAGACACCGTTCCTGGTGCCCTCGACGCCCGAGGGGGCTCGCGAGTTCCTCGTCCCGTCGCGCAAGGAGCGCGGGTCGTTCTATGCGCTTCCCCAGTCGCCCCAGCTGTGGAAGCAACTGCTGATGGTCGCCGGTGTCGACCGCTACTACCAGATCGCGCGGTGCCTGCGCGACGAGGACCTGCGCGCCGACCGGCAGTACGAGTTCATGCAACTCGATGCCGAGATGTCCTTCGTGGACCAGGACGACGTGCTCGACAACATCGGACGCGCAGTGATGGCAGCCGCGCGGGCGGTCACCGGCGAGGAGCCCCCGGCGATCGAGCGGATGACCTGGCGCGAGGCGATGGAGTCCTACGGCGTCGACAAGCCCGACCTCAGGTTCGGCATGCGTCTGGTCGAGCTCACCGATCTGTTCGTCGCCACCGAGTTCAAGGCCTTCGCGGGTGCGGCGTCGATAAAGGCGATCCGGGTCGCGGCGACCGATCATGCCGAGGCCGCGGCGAGTGGGCGCAACAAACTCGATGCGCTCACCGACCGCGCCAAGAAACTCGGGGCGAAGGGGCTCGTGTGGATCAGGGTGGGCGAGGCCGGGGGAATCGATTCACCGGTCGCCAAGTTCCTCTCTGCCGTCGAGGTGGAGGGTCTGCTCTCGCGCACTGGCGCGGTGGCGGGCGATCTCGTGCTGGTGGTTGCCGACGACTGGGCCACCGTGTGCGGGGTGCTCGGTCAGTTGCGCAACGACATCGGCCGACCCCCGGTGCACGAGGGCCCGTACCGATACGTGTGGGTGACTGAATTCCCGCTCTTCGTGGGCGTGGACGCGGTGTCCGGCAAGCCCCGGCCCGGTCACCATCCGTTCTGCCATCCGCATCCCGACGACCTCGCGTTGATGGACTCGGACCCGTTGAGCGTGCGTGCGCTGGCCTACGACCTCGTCCTGAACGGGTGGGAGCTCGGGTCGGGATCGATCCGGATCCACGAACCGGCCATCCAGCGCCGCGTGTTCAACCTTCTCGGTATCTCCGACGATGAGGCCGACCACCGCTTCGGTTTCTTCCTCCAGCCCTTCAGGTACGGTGCACCGCCGCACGGTGGTTTCGCATTCGGCATCGATCGTCTCACCGCGATCCTGGCGGGGGAGGAGAACATCCGCGAGGTGATCGCGTTCCCGAAGACCCAGAGCGGTGCCGACCCGATGACGAATGCCCCGACCCCCGTCGATGGCGGCGTGCTGGACGAGCTCGGCATCAGGTTGCTGCCACCGCCGGCCCAGTCCTGACGGGAGTGCGCAGCGACGCCCCATCGAGTCGGACCGGATCTCGTCGGTGATCGTCTGGGGTCCGCGCTCGGGGACGTGCGCGGCGTTCGCACCCGCGCGGTGCAGCCCTGGGCGTCGGAGCCTCCCGCGTGGCGACCGTTGGGATTGGATGTTCCCCGCTACTACCGTGTTCGTGTCCGCTGCAGCGGCACGAGGAGCGGGGAGACGACGGCGATGATCAGGAGAATGTTCTGGTTCATCCTCGGAGGCGTGGCTGGCGCGACGTCGGTCGTGTGGGTGCGACGCAAGGCAGAGGCCGTCGCAGAGAAGTTGACGCCCTCGGCGATCCTCGCCGAGTTGCGGGCGGTGGTCGTCGCGCTGTGGGAGAAGTTGGGCGAGTTGCGCGCGCCGGAGCCGCCCCCGGCTCCGTGAAACCCCGGTGGCGCATCATGCCCCACGGCTAACCTCTCGTTCACATGGCCGGTTCCAGAAAAAGTGGCGCACCCCCGAGCGCCGACGACCTCAGGTCGGCGTTCTCCGGCTTCTTCGCCGGGCGGGGCCACGCGGTCGTTCCGTCAGCGAGCCTGATTCCGCACGATCCGACCCTTCTCTTCACGGTGGCGGGGATGGTGCCGTTCAAGCCCTACTTCACGGGCGATGAGGTGGCTCCCTTCCACCGGGCAGTGACGGTGCAAAAGTGCGTCCGGGCCGGCGGCAAGCACAACGACCTCGACGATGTCGGTCGGACGAAGCGGCACCTCGTCTTCTTCGAGATGCTCGGCAACTTCTCGTTCGGGGATTACTTCAAGAACGAGGCGATCCCGTGGTCGTGGGAACTCGTCACCGAGGTCTTCGGATTCGACGGTGACCGGCTCTGGATCACCGTGCACGACTCCGATGACGAGGCCGAGCAGATCTGGCACGATGCCGTGGGCGTGCCGATGGGGCGCATCCAGCGACTCGGGGACAAGGACAACTTCTGGCAGGCAGGTGACACCGGACCGTGCGGACCGTGCTCGGAGATCTTCATCGATCGCGGGCCGGAATACGGGCCGGAGGGCGGTCCGGCAAACGACCCGCACGGCGACCGGTTCCTCGAGTTCTGGAACCTCGTGTTCATGCAGTACAACCAGTCCGCGGACGGCTCGCGCGAACCGCTGCCCCGACCCAGCATCGACACCGGCGCCGGGCTGGAACGGATCCTGGCCTTGTCGCAGGGTGTCGACTCGGTGTGGGAGACCGACGTGCTGTTCCCCCTCGTCGATCGCGCTCAGTCCATCACCGGTGCCGCGTACCGGGGTGGTGACTACAACGATCGGGCCAGTTTCAGCCTTCGTGTCCTCGCGGAGCATGCGCGCTCGGCGACGATGCTGGTCAACGACGGCGTCTTCCCGTCGAACGAGAATCGTGGCTACGTGCTGCGCCGCATCATCCGTCGGGCGGTGAGGCACGCGTTCCTCCTCGGCACCGACAAACTCGTCATGCCGGGGCTGTCCGAGGTGGCCATCGATGTCATGGGCACGGCCTATCCGGACCTCGCGAAGAACCGGGACTTCATCCTCGGCGTGCTGAGCAGGGAGGAGGAGCGCTTCAGGCACACGTTGAAGAACGGATTGGCGATCCTCGAGGAGGATCTGCGCGAGGGTGCCGGACGGCTCTCCGGTTCGTCGGCATTCCTGCTCCACGACACCTACGGGTTCCCACTCGAGTTGACGGCAGAGATCGCCGCCGAACGGGGTGTGGATGTCGACGTGGCGGGCTTCGAGTCGGAGATGGCGGCCCAGCGCACCCGCGCCAAGGAGGCACGCCGCACCGCCCGGACCGATGAGGACAGGGTCGAGGCCTGGCGATCGATCGTCGAGCGCCACGGCACCACCGAGTTCGTCGGTTACACGCGACTCGGCGCGGAGGCGACCGTGCTGTCGGCGACCGAACTCGACGACGGACGATGGGAGATCTTCCTCGACCGCACGCCGTTCTATGCCGAGAGCGGAGGTCAGGTGGGAGACATCGGTGCGATCCAAGCCGGGGGTTGGTCCGCGACCGTCGTCGACACGACCTTTGCCCTCCCCGGCCTGCGACGCCATGTGTGCGAGTCGGTGATCGGGGATCCCCGCGAGGGCGACACGGTCGCTGCCACCGTCGATGAGCGGGCACGCGCCGCGACGCGCCGCAACCACACCGGCACGCACATCCTGCACTGGGCCCTGCGCGAGGTGCTGGGCGCACATGTGAAGCAGGCCGGGTCGCTCGTGGCGCCGGACCGTCTGCGCTTCGACTTCAGCCACTACGAGGCGGTCACCGACGACGAGATCCGCTCCATCGAGGACCTCGCGAACGCACAGGTGCTCGCGAACACCGGTGTCGAGGCGTTCGAGACCACGAAGGACGACGCGCTCGCCGCGGGTGCGATCGCGTTCTTCGGCGACAAGTACGGCGATGTCGTGCGCGTGCTGAGGGCCGGCGACTCCTTCGAGTTGTGTGGCGGGACGCACGTGTCGTCCACCGGGGACATCGGCCCCATCAAGATCGTGGCGGAGTCGTCCATCGGGTCGAACCTGCGCCGGATCGAGGCTGTCACGGGCGAGAACGCCATCCGTCGCATGCAGGAGTCCGAATCGGCCCTGGCGCAGGTCGCGGCCGCCGTCGGGGTGCGCCCCGAGGAGGCGCGGGAGGGAATCGAGCGAAAGCTCGGCGAACTGCGCGATGCGCTGGACGAGGTCAGGGCGCTGAGGGCGCGGCTCGCCGTCGGTCGCGCCGTCGAACTCGCCGCGGGTGCCGATGCCGGCGTCGTGGTCGCCCGCATCGACGGCGTGACCCCGGACGACCTGCGTGAGCTCGCGGTCGCCGTGCGCCAGCAGCCGGGTGTGCGCGCGGTGGTGCTGGGAGGAGTCACCGATACGGGGGGTGTGTCGCTCGTCGGCGCCCTCGCGCCGGGCGTCACCGGGTCGGCCGGGGAACTCATCAAGGACGCCGCACGGGCCGTGGGCGGCGGCGGTGGTGGCAAGGGCGACATCGCGACCGCGGGCGGCAAGAACCCCGGGGGTCTGGACGAGGCGCTCGCCATCGCCACGACGAAGGCGCGGGCCATCGCGGCCAGCGTGTCCGCGTGAGGGCACTCGGACTCGACCTGGGCACCAAGCGAATCGGCGTCGCCGTCTCGGACCGCAGCGGCACGGTCGCGACCCCGCTGACGGTGGTGACGAGGGGTCGCACGCAACGCATCGACCACGTGGAGATCGCGCGCATCGTCACCGCCGAGGAAGTCGAGGCCGTCGTGGTGGGTCTGCCCTTGAACATGGACGGCAGCGAGGGTCGCGCCGCCACGAGTGCCCGTGACGAGGCGCGACGTCTCGCTACGGTTGTCGATGTGCCGGTCGTTCTCCATGACGAGCGTCTCACCACCGTCTCGGCCGATCGCGCGTTGATCGAGGCGCGGATGAGGGCCCAGGCGCGCCGGCGCGTCGTCGACAAGGTGGCAGCGGCGGTGATGCTCCAGTCGTGGCTGGACGCGCGACGGGGGCCGGGCGACGATGGTTGAGCGCATCGACCCAGGGGGCAAGGATCCGTTGCTACCCACCGACGGGTCGAGGGCCGACGGTCCGGCGTCGCTCCCGTGGGTGTCCGATCCGTGGGACGATCCGAAGGTCGTGTCAGAGTCCGAGGTGGAGGATTCGCGCACGGGGGGAGTGCTCGATCCGGAATCGCGGCCCACGGTGCGCGGACTCGTGCGCACGGTGGCATGGGCCGTGGTCGCAGTGGTGCTGCTGGCGGGACTGGCTGGTTGGTGGGTGGTGCGCGAGCTCAACCCCGGTGGGAACGCCGAAACTGTGACCTTCACGGTGAACGCCGACGACGACCTCGGGGCCGTGATCGATCGCCTCGCCGACCAGGATCTGATCGGGAACAGCGCGATCTTTTCGTGGTATGTGCGGTCTCGCGGCGGTCTGGAACCGGCGGCGGGTTACTACCGGATCGAGCGGGGAGCCAGTGCAGGTGACATCGTGGCTGTGCTCGCGACTCCTCCGTCGGACACGTTCGTCAACGTGACGTTTCCCGAGGGATTCACGATAGAGCAGATGGCCCGCAGGCTCAGCGAGAAGGTGCCGAATCTCGATGCGGAGCGCTTCGTCATGGCCGCCACCGATGGTTCGGTCATCTCGGCGCTCGCGCCGGGGGGCACCGGGACACTGGAGGGCCTGCTCTTCCCCGACACGTACCAAGTGGCAGGTGACTCCACCGAGTCCGAGGTCGTGGCGCGGCTCGCGTCGACGATGGAGTCGGTGGCGTCCAAACAAGTCGACCTCGCGGGTGGGGCCAAACTCCTGGGTCGCACCCAGTACGAGGTGCTGATCGTGGCATCGATGATCGAGAAGGAGGCCAAGGTGGCCGCCGACCGGCCCAAGATCGCGCGGGTGATCTACAACCGGCTGGAGGCGGGAATGAAGCTGCAGATCGACGCCACCGTCAAGTACGTCTCGGATCCCGCGTTGCCGTGGACCGATCAGAAGGCGACCGACTCGAAATTCAACTCGTACCTCCACGCAGGACTGCCCCCGACGCCGATCGCGAACCCGGGCCGAGCCTCGATCGCGGCCGCGCTCGCGCCCGCGCCGCCGCCCAAGCCCGACGATGAGGCGTGCGTCGGCCTCCCGCGGGGGACCAAGTGCGACTATTTCTTCTACGTGTTGATCGACGAGGACGGCAGGCACCGGTTTGCCACGACCCTCACCCAGCACGAGGCGAACACAGCCGAAGCGATCGCCTCGGGCGTGCTCCGATGAGGGCCTTCCCGCGGCGCGCGGCGGTGATCGGCTCCCCGATCGGCCAGAGCCTCTCGCCCGCGATCCATCGCGCCGCGTTCGCAGAGCTCGGAATCGAGTGCACCTTCGACGCGATCGAGGTCCTCCCGGGATCACTCCCGGATTTCGTCGCGACGATGCGGCGCGGCGAGATCGACGCGACCTCGGTGACGATGCCGCACAAGGAGACGATCGCAGGTCTCGTCGACGAACCGAGCGAAGATGCACGCGCGCTGGGTGCGGTGAACTGCGTGTGGTGGGACGGGCGGATCCTCCACGGGGCGATCACCGACGGCGAGGGTTGCTGCGATGCGCTGGAGAGTGTCGGCGGTGCCGTCCTGCCCGGGGCATCCGTGTTGCTGCTCGGGGCGGGCGGCACCGCCCGTGCGATCGCACTCTCACTGGCACGGCGCGGCGCGACGGTGCACGTGGAGAACAGGACGGTCGAGCGGGCCCATGGTCTCGTCGATGCGGTGCGATCGCACCCCGGTCACCTGCCCGGCCAGGTGCTGGTCGGTGGAATCGACGGGGCCGATGTGGTGGTCAACGCGACATCGGTCGGGATGAACACAGTCGAGACACTCTGCGAACGTTCACGGATCGCGCGGGGATCGGTCGTCCTCGATGCGGTCTACACCCCGCTCCAGACCCGCCTGCTCTCCGAGGCAGCCTCGGCCGGTGCTCGTTGTGTCGACGGGCTCTGGATGCTCATCCACCAGGCGCGCCGACAGGAGATGCTGTGGTTCGGTCGAGCCGGCTCGGCCGATTCGATGCGCGAGGAATCTCTCCGGACACTGGCGAGTCGACCCAAGTAGCCTGCCGAGGTGCTCAGGTACCTCACCGCCGGCGAATCACACGGTCGCTCCCTCACGGTCATCGTCGAGGGGCTTCCCGCCGGGATGCCCGTGCTCGTCGAGGATTTCGAGGGTGAACTCGCGCGTCGGCGCCTCGGGTACGGACGCGGTCCGCGTCAGCGGTTCGAACAGGACGTGATCACGATCACCGGCGGCGTCCGGCACGGCCGCACCCTGGGGTCCCCGGTGGCGGTCGAGATCCAGAACTCGGAGTGGTTCCGCAGCGACAAGTGGCACGAGGAGATGTCGACCGCACCGGGCTTGACCGCCTCGCCATTGACTCAACCCCGGCCCGGTCACGCCGATCTGGTGGGGATGCAGAAGTACGGGTTCGATGACGCGCGCGACGTGCTGGAGAGGGCGAGCGCCCGTGAGACCGCCGCTCGTGTCGCTGCCGGCACGCTCGCCAAGACCCTGCTGTCGCACCTGGGTGTCTCCATCGTCTCGCACGTGATCAGGATCGGTGCGGCCGAATCGGGGGTCGATCGTCTCCCGGTGGCGTCGGATCTCGCGGCGATCGACGCATCTGAGGTTCGCTGCCTCGATCCCATCGCCGAGGCCGCGATGATCACCGAGATCGAGGACGCCGCGCGCGAGGGTGACAGCCTCGGGGGGATCGTCGAGGCCGTCGCCCACGGTGTCCCCGTCGGGCTCGGCAGCCACGTGCACTGGGACAGGAAGATCGACTCGCTTCTGGCTGCCGCGGTGATGAGCATCCAGGCGGTCAAGGCCGTCGAGATCGGCGACGGGTTCGCAACAGCCGCGCTCCGCGGCAGTGCCGCCCACGACGCCATCTCGTGGGACGCCGTGGCGTCGCGCTACGTGCGGGAGGGTCACCGGTCTGGTGGCACCGAAGGTGGCATGACGACCGGGGAGCCCCTGGTCGTGCGCGCCGCGATGAAGCCGCTCGCCACGCTCAACAAGCCGACCCTCAAGACCGTCGATGTGGTGACCAAGGAGGAGACGGTCTCGTTCAAGGAGCGCACCGACGTGACGGCGGTGCCGGCCCTCGGTGTTGTGGTGGAGACGATGGTTGCCCTCGTGCTCGCCACAGAAGCCCAGCGCAAGTTCGGGGGCGACTCGCTCGCGGAGTTCGTGCGCAACGCCTCGGCATTCGGTGCCACCCTGGGGAAGTAGTGACCGGCGCGACCGGGACTCCGGACGACGCGTCGCACCGCCCGTCCCACGGTGGCAGGTCGATCGTGCTGGTCGGCCTCATGGGAACAGGCAAGTCCACGGTCGCCCGGCGGCTCGGACACCTGTTCGGTCTGGAGGTTGTCGACACCGATGACGTGGTGGCTGCCCGCACCGGCCGGAATGTGCGGGACATCTTCGCCTCCGAGGGCGAGCAGGGGTTCCGTGATCTCGAGGAGGGTGCATTGGCTGACGCGCTCGCGACGGGGCCGTGTGTGATCGCGGCCGCCGGTGGCGTCGTGCTGCGAGCGGCGAACCGGGAGGCGCTGCATGCCGCGCGAAGGGGGGGACGCGCCATCGTCGTGTGGCTGCGTGCCGGAACTCCGACACTGGTCGCGCGAACCTCCCGCGGTGGCCATCGACCCCTCCTCGACGGCGATCCGGAGGCCGCCCTCGAGCGATTGGCCGCGGAGAGGGCCGATCTGTACGCAGCCGTCTCCGATGCCGTGGTCGACACCGACGAGTCCCGCATCGCCGATGTGGTCGAAGCGGTGGTGGGTGCCGTGCATGCGGCGCTCGGGGGGGCAGACTCCTAGGTGATGCGCATCGAACAGGTCTCGCTCGGGGAACGGTCGTACCCCGTGGTGGTCGGACGCGGTGCGCGCGCCGAGATCGACGCACTCCTGCCGCGGGAGGCACGGCGCGTTGCCGTGGTGACTGATGCTGGTGTTCCGCGGACCCTCCTGCCCGAGCTGGGTGATCGATCCGTGACGGTGCATGTCATCGAACCGGGGGAGTCGGCAAAGACGCTCTCTGCGATCGAGTCGTTGTGCGGGCAGTTCTCCTCGGCCGGTCTCACCAGGATCGACACGGTGGTCGGAGTCGGTGGAGGGCTCGTCACCGACGTCGCGGGTTTCGCCGCCTCGGTGTACCACCGTGGAATCGCGGTCGCTCATGTCGCCACGACCCTGCTTGCGATGGTCGATGCGGCCATCGGGGGCAAGACCGGCGTGAACCTGCCGGACGGCAAGAACCTCATCGGGGCCTACTGGCAACCGTGCGCGGTTGCGTGCGACCTCGATGCGCTCGACTCGCTGCCCGCGCGCGAGACGAGATGCGGCAACGGCGAGATGGCCAAGTACCACTTCATCGCGCGGGAGGACCTCTCGGCCCTGGCCCTCGATGAGCGGATCGCCCGGTGCGTGCGCATCAAGGCCGACATCGTGGCTGCCGATGAGCGCGAGGGCGGCTCGCGCGCGCTCCTGAACTACGGCCACACCTTCGGTCATGCCCTGGAGGCCGAGTCGGGTTGGGTCCTCGCCCACGGTGAGGCGGTGGCACTCGGCCTGCTGTTCGCCGCGCACTTGGCGCACCGGACGGGCCGTATCGGGGCTGAGCGGGTCGAGGACCACTACGGCGTCGTGCATGGTCTGTACGACCTGCGTCCACCCCTGCCGACGGGACTGGCCATCGATGCGCTGATCGCCTCGATGGCGCGCGACAAGAAGGCGCTCGGCTCGCTCACGTTCGTGCTCGATTCGGATCGGGGACTCGAGGTCGTGCGCGGCGTGTCCGAGACCGACGTCCACGCGGCGTGGGCCGACTTCACGGCGCGCAACGCCTGAGGCGAATTGCGCCCCGACCGGTGGGGATGCGCGGGTACGGTGTGGATATGAGCGTGCGCTCGATCCTCGTCATCCACGGCCCGAACCTCAATCTCCTCGGGACGAGGGAGCCCGACATCTACGGCACCTCAACGATCGACGATCACCTGCGGTCGGTGCGGGGTCGGGTCGGTGAATCGGTGGAGGTGTCGTCGTTCCAGAGCAACTCCGAGGCCGAGGTCGTGGGCGCCGTGCAGGGGGCATCGGGTCGCTACGACGCGATCATCATCAATGCGGGTGCGCTCACGCACTACTCCTGGGCACTGCATGATGCCCTCCGGTCCTACGGGGGTGTCGCGATCGAGGTCCATTTGTCGAACCCGGCCGCGCGCGAGGGCTTCCGCCACATGAGCGTGCTCTCGGGTGCGGTCGACGGCACGATCTCGGGTTTCGGTGGCACCGGGTATGCGCTCGCCGCCGAGGCCGCACTCAGGGTCGGGGAACGCCCGTGACCCTGGAGAGGGCGGTCTCGGTCGCCGGTTTCGATGGTGCCCCGACGGTCCTTCTGGCGCGCCCCGACGACATCAGGTGGCTGACCGGTTTCACCGGTGGGACCGCGACGGCACTGTTTGACCGCGAGACACGATCCGGCACGTTGATCGTGGACGGCCGGTACGCCGGGCGGGCCCGCGATGAGGTGGCCGCCTCGGGTTCGCCGTTCGAGATCTGCGAGGTGCGCGCCGCATCGGGCGCCGAGGACGCCCTGGTGGCGCTGGCGGCCGGGCGTGCGGTCGGGGTGGATCCATCGCACGTGACTGCCGAGCGGATGTCGGGGCTCGAGTCGCGTCTGTGCGTGGTTCGCGAGGCGTCGGGGCTCGACGAGCTCCGCCGCGTGAAGGATCCTGTCGAGCTCGCCTCGATCAGGGACGCGTGCCGCATTGCCGATGCCGCACTCTCTGCCGTGGTGGCCGACGGTCTCGCCGGTCGCTCGGAGCGTGCCGTCCGCAACAGGCTCGAGTGGGAGATGCGCGAGAGGGGGGCCGATGACGTCGCCTTCGCCACGATCGTGGCAACCGGACCGAACGGCGCACGACCCCACCACGAACCGGGCGACGACGTCATCGAGTCCGGGCACACGGTCGTGGTCGACATGGGGGCGCGCGTGCGCGGGTACCGCAGTGACATGACACGCACGATCGCGGTGGGAAACCTCGGGCGCGCACTCGCAGCGATGCTCGAGATCGTCCGCGAGGCCCAGGAGGCGGGATTGGCAGCGGTGCGGGCCGGAACCGAGGCACGCGCGGTCGATGCGGCGGCTCGCTCGGTCTTCGCGGCGGCCGGGGTCGGACATGAGTACCTCCACGGAACAGGGCACGGCGTCGGCCTCGCCATCCACGAGTTCCCGATCCTCGGTCCGTCGTGCGGGACGCGGTTGCTCGCCGGTGAGGTGGTCACGGTGGAGCCCGGGCTCTATCGTGAGGGTGTCGGGGGTGTCCGGATCGAGGATCTTGTCGTCGTGACCGGCTCCGACCCCGTGATACTCACCTCCTCTGCGAAGGATCTGTCATGCCCACCATCAGCACCAACGACCTGAAGAACGGGATCACGCTCGAACTCGACAACGGCCTCTTCACCGTGGTCGAGTTCCAGCACGTCAAGCCGGGCAAGGGCGGGGCTTTCGTGCGCACCAAGTTGCGCAACGTCAGGAATGGGAGCGTCTTCGAGAAGACCTTCAACGCGGGCATCAAGGTGGAGCAGGCGATCCTCGACAAGCGGGACATGCAGTACCTGTACCGCGATGGCGACGACTTCGTGTTCATGGACACCGAGTCCTACGACCAGATGAACGTGGCCCCTTCGGCGCTCGGGTCGGCGGCCGACTACCTCGTGGAATCTGCCGTCGCGATCATCGCGCTGCACAACGGCGAGATCGTGGACGTGGAGATCCCGGCCTCTGCCGAGCTGACGATTGCAGAGACCGAGCCCGGAATCCAGGGCGATCGGGTGTCGGGGGCCAAGAAGCCCGCGACCCTCGAGACCGGCAAGGTCATCCAGGTTCCGTTGTTCGTCAACATCGGCGACCGGGTCAAGGTGGACACCCGCTCCGGCGACTACATCACCCGCGTCTGATGTCCCCCGGGCGACACCCGGACGGGCGTTCCGAGGCCCGCGAGCAGGCAGTGATGCTGCTCTACGAGGCCGAGCAGCGCGCAGTGTCCGCCCTCCTGCTCGGCGAGGACCGCGAAATCGTCGCCGCCGAGACGGTCAGGGCCCTCGTCGCCGGCGTGGAGGACTCGATCGCAGCCATCGACGCGGCTATCGCGTCGAGCGCGCGCGGATGGGCGGTCGACCGGATGCCCGCTCTCGACCGTGCGATCCTGCGGCTGGCGATCTACGAACTCATGTCGCGCACCGATGTGCCCGTCGCGGTGGTGATCGACGAGGCGGTGGAACTGGCCAAGAAGTTCTCGACCGACGACTCGGGGCGGTTCGTGAACGGCGTGCTCGCGACACTGGCGAGGACACTGCGCCTCGCGGAATGAACTCCCGGATCCGTCGGGTCACTCCTTGGGGGTGGGCGACCGCGGCTCTCGCGGGGGCGTGGTGCGCGTGGATCTGCTGGCAGTTGCTGCGCATGCACTTCGGGCTCGGTACGTACTCCTACGACGTGGGTCTCTACGACCAGGGTTTGTGGCTGCTCTCCCGCTTCGAGGAACCGTTCGTGACCCTCATGGGTCGGAACCTGTTCGGTGACCACACGTCTCTCATCCTGCTCCCGCTGGTGCCGCTGTACTGGGTCGCACCGGGAACCGGAACTCTCCTCGTGGTTCAGTCGATGGTCGTGGCGGCCGGGTCGGCTCCGGTGTATCTCTTCGCCCGCAGGGTGCTCGGTAGTGGGGCGCTCGCATTCGGGATCGTTTTCGCATGGCTCGCCCATCCCGCTGTCACGGGGGCGGCGCTCGAGAACTTCCACCCGGACACATTCCACGCGCTCGCGGTGCCCCTCGCGATCTGGGCGGCGAGCGAGAGACGATGGCGTGCGTATGCGGTCGGAATCACGATGGCGCTGCTCATCAAGGAGGACGCATTCCTCGTGGTGGTGCCGATCGGAATATGGGTGGCTTCGGCCATCGACAAGCGAAAGGGCCTCGTCACGATGCTCGCCGGGTTGGTGGCCCCGATCGTGGCGATGTACGCGGTGATGCAGCCGCTCACCGGGGTTCCGACACGCAATTCATGGCGCATTCCCTTCGGTGGTGTCGGTGGCTTCGTGCGAACGATGTTCACCGACCCGGTGGCGGTGGCTGATCACCTCTTGGATGCCGACCGGATGCTGTACCTGTGGCAGATGGCGTCACCCCTGCTCGGTGTGTTCCTCTTCTCGGCGGGCCTGGCAGCGGTGGCGGTTCCCGTGATCGCACTCAATGTGGTGAGCACCTACTGGTACCAACACAACGTCGACTACCACTACTCGATCGTCGTCGTGCCCATTCTCGTGATGGCGGTGGCCGCGGGAGCCGCTCGTTTCGACAGCCGCCGCCGGGGCACCATGGTCACGCTCGTGGCGGCGGCTTCGATGGCGGCCTCGGTCGCATGGTCGCCCCACTCGCTGGGGGTGTCGCCGACGATGGTGACCCCACCGGACAATGCGGTGGTCGTCGCGGGCCGTGCGATTCTGCGGGAGGTTCCAGCCGGTGCGGTCGTGTCGCTGTACGACCCACTCGTGCCGCACGCGGCGCACCGGCGCGAGGTGTACTTCTTCCCGAATCCCTTTCGGGCCCATCTCTACGGGGTCGACGGGTCGCTCGACGGGTCTCGGCTCGGTGCAGCTGATCACGTCAGCCATGTCCTGCTCCCAAAGGCGATGTCCCCCGACCTCACCGCGCTGTGGGAGTTGGAGCGCCCCGACTTCGAACGCAACATCGAGAATGAGTTCTGGATCCTGTGGGGTCGACGGGGTTCAACCGGGGGTGTGGGGCAGACACCGGTTGATCCGGTCGAGTCGGTGGACTAGACTCGCGCTCGCCGTCAAACGGGTCCCGTGAGGCCCGAACGGAAGGACAACATGCTTCACGCACACACTGAGCCCGCGCACCGATGCCCGCGGGCTCGTCGTTTGTCCGGATCCGACTCACGCGACCCCCGATGACGGCGGCCGAGGTCCTCACTCGGGACCAGGTGGATCGGGCGATCGCGCGGATCGCCCACGAGATCGCCGAGAAGCATCCCGAGACCTCGTCACTCGTGGTGATCGGCATGCAGTCCGGCGGTGTCTGGATCGCAGAGCGGCTCGCCGGTCATCTCGCCCGCATCGCCGAAGCCCCGCTCACCGGGTCGATCGATGTCTCGATGTACCGCGACGACATCTCGATGAGGCCGGTGACGCCGGTGGCCCCCTCGCGGATCCCGGTGGATCTGGCCGGCCGCACGGTTGTGCTCGTCGACGATGTTCTCTACACCGGGCGCACGGTGCGTGCGGCCCTCGCCGCACTGAACGACCACGGCCGGCCCGGTGCGGTGCGGCTGGCGGTCATGGTCGACAGGGGACACCGCGAGCTTCCGATCAGGCCCGATTTCGTGGGCAAGAACATCCCGACCCACCTCGATGACGAGGTGTCGGTCGGACCAGAGGGTGTCATCGTGGCAAGGCCCGGGGCCGACGTATGAAGCACCTCCTCTCGACGCACGACCTCGACGTGCCCACGGTCGCTGCGATCATGAATGTCGCCGACCACATGAGCGAGATCAACGCGCGCTCGGTGCCCAAGGTGCCGGCGCTCCTCGGCCGGACGGTCGCGAGCGTCTTCTTCGAGGATTCCACGCGCACTCGGGTCTCGTTCGAGACCGCGGCCAAGCGACTGTCGGCCGACACGATGTCCTTCAGCGCCTCGACCTCGAGCGTCAACAAGGGAGAGAGCATCCGCGACACGATCGAGACGCTCTCTGCGATCGGAGTCGATGCCTTCGTGGTGCGACACGCATCCAGCGGCGTGCCCGTCTCGGTCACCGAGTGGACCGATGCGAGCGTGGTCAACGCGGGAGACGGATGGCACCAGCACCCGACACAGGCCCTGCTGGACGCCTACACCATCACGCGTGAGCTCGGGACCGGCAACACGCTCGCCGGCGTGCGCGTCGCGATCGTGGGCGACATCATGCACTCCCGTGTCGCCCGCTCGAACATCGATCTGTTCGCGCGGCTCGGGGCCCGCGTCACCCTGGTCGCACCAGGGATGCTGCTCCCTGCGGGGCTCGCCGGTCCCGGCATCACGGTGACGGATGCCCTCGATGATGTGCTTCCCGACGTCGAGGTGCTGTACATGCTGAGGGTCCAGCGTGAGCGAATGGATGCCGGTCTGCTCCCCGTCGGGGGTGAGTACTCGGCCCGGTTCGGTCTGGACGAACGTCGTGCCCGGATGCTCTCCGGTGATGCGATCGTCATGCACCCCGGTCCCATGAACCGGGGCATCGAGATGGTCATGGACCCGGCAGAACTCCCGGGCTCACGGATCCTCGCCCAGGTGCGCAACGGAGTCTCGGTGCGCATGGCGGTCCTCTTCCGCCTGCTCGGTGACGGACAACTGGGAGCATGACAGTGGCGAGGCGACGGCAGAGAGGGCGGGTCACGCGGTGACGAAGAAAAACGGCGCGACGACCGGTGGGCGCTCGATCGTGATCAAGGGTGGAACAGTGGTGAATCGTGGCGGTGCCGCGAGGGCTGATGTGCTCGTGGTGGACGGCCTCGTGTCGGCGGTGGGGGAGGACCTCACGGGGGACGAGATCCTCGATGCGGCCGGATGCCATGTCTCGTCCGGCTTCGTCGATCTCCATGCGCACCTGCGCGAACCCGGTCGGGAGGAGGCCGAGACGATCACCACCGGGACGCGAGCCGCCGCACTCGGTGGCTACACCGCGGTGGTGGCGATGCCGAACACCGAGCCGGCCCAGGACTGTCCCGAGGTCGTCGCCTTCGTCAAGGCGCGGGCGGCCGAGGCGGGATGGTGCGACGTCCACCCTGCGGGCTGCATCACGGTGGGGCGTCTCGGCAAGGTGCTCGCCGCTTTCGAGACCCTGGCGTCGGTCGGGGTTCGGATCTTCACCGACGACGGCAACGGGGTGCAGGATCCGCTCATCATGCGCAGGGCGCTGGAGTACTCGCGCCACCTCGGGATCACTCTCGCCCAGCACTGCGAGGTGGCGCGACTCACCGAGGGCGCGGTGATGCACGAGGGTCAGTGTTGCTCGGCCATGGGTGTCCCCGGTTGGCCGGCGATCGCCGAGGAACTGATGCTGCACCGCGACATCGAGCTCGTGCGCCTGACCGGCGCGCCGATGCACTTCCTGCACCTGTCCACCGCCGGCAGTGTCGACCTCGTCCGGCGCGCCAAGGCAGACGGTCTCCCCGTGACGGCCGAGGTGGCGCCGCACCATCTCGCGCTCACCGACGAGCTCCTCCGCGGATTCGACCCCGTCTTCAAGGTGAACCCCCCGTTGCGCACCGCGGCAGACATCGCCGCACTGCGTGCCGGTCTGCTCGACGGCACGATCGACGCGGTGGCGACCGACCACGCACCACACGCGCATCACACGAAGCAGATGCCACTCGACTCTGCCCCTCCCGGGATGCTCGGTCTGGAGACCGCGCTCGGCGTCGTGTTGACGGCGGTGTCCCCCGATCCGGTGCGGGTCGTCGAGACCATGTCGTGGAACCCCGCGCGCATCGCCGGGATCGGTGCCGAGCACGGACGCCCCGTCGCCAGGGGTGAGCCGGCCAATCTCGCTGTGTGGGACAGTTCGCGGGTCTGGACGGTGGACCGCGCGTCGCTCGCGAGCAAGAGCCGCAACACGCCATTCCATGGCATGGAACTGCGTGGGAGGAACGTCCACACGCTCCTGCGCGGACGAGTCACCGTCCGTGACGGCATCGCGCAGGAGTCAGGAGACGCACGATCGATCGGCAGTGGGGGTGGACGGTGACTGGGCCCGTCGCGTCGGCGTTGGTCCTCGAGGACGGCAGCGTCTTCGAGGGGGAGGCGATCGGAGCGGTGCCCGAGTCGGGAACCGCCTCCGGTGAGGTGGTGTTCAACACCACGATGACCGGATACCAGGAGGTGATCACCGACCCCTCCTATGCGGGCCAGATCATCACGTTCACGTCCACCCACATCGGAAACTACGGAGTGACTGCGCTCGACGACGAGGCCCGCGACACGCACGCGCGCGGCGTGATCGTGCGCGAAATGTCGCGCAGACGCAGCAACTGGCGCAGCGAGGACGACCTCGACGCGATGCTGCGCCGGCACGGGCTTCCCGGCATCGCCGGTCTCGACACTCGCCGACTCACGCGGATCCTTCGGGAGTCGGGTTCGTTGCGCGGGGCGTTCGGTGCAGCATCGGAGTCGGATCTGCTCGTGGCCGCGCGCGCCGAGACCGGCACCTCGGGTGTAGATCTCGTGTCGCAGGTGACCACACCCGTGCGTTATGAAGTCGCAGGAGGGCCATTGCGCGTGGTCGCCTACGACTTCGGGATCAAGACCTCGATTCTGCGCTGCCTGGCCGAGGTCGCCACGATCACCGTGGTGCCGGCATCGACACCGGCCGACGAGGTGCTGGCGATGAGCCCCGATGGGGTGTTCCTCTCGAACGGCCCGGGAGATCCGGGGATGGTCGCAGGTGCCTCCGCGGCCATCTCGTCGATCGTCGGTGCGGGCGTGCCCACCTTCGGGATCTGTCTCGGACATCAGCTGATGGCGCTCGCGCTCGGCGGTCGCATCTTCAAGTTGCCGTTCGGTCATCACGGTGGGAACCACCCGGTGCGCGACATGGTCACCGGTTCGGTGGAGATCACGAGCCAGAACCACAATTTCTGCGTCGATGCCGACTCGCTCTCGGGCACCGCCGACATCACGCACGTGAACCTGAACGACGGGACGAACGAGGGGATGCGCGTTCGCGGTCACCGCGCATTCAGTGTCCAGTACCACCCCGAGGCCGGACCCGGACCGCACGACTCCCGACACCTCTTCGCGCGCTTCGCCGCAGAGATGACCGCCCCGACACCGAAGGGATCGGTGCGCTGATGCCCCGCAGGGATGACATCGAGACCGTCCTCATCATCGGCTCCGGGCCGATCGTCATCGGTCAGGCGTGCGAGTTCGACTATTCGGGCACGCAGGCCTGCCGGGTTCTGCGCAGCGAGGGGTACCGGGTGGTGCTCGCGAACTCGAATCCAGCCACGATCATGACCGACCCAGACTTCGCGGACCGCACCTACATCGAGCCGCTCACGCCCGAGATTCTCCTCAAGATCATCGAGCGCGAGAGGCCCGACGCCGTGCTTCCCACGCTCGGGGGGCAGACCGGGCTCAACCTTGCCATGGCCCTGCATGGCAAGGGGTTGGTGGGTGTGCCGGGGACCCCGGAGTTGATCGGTGCGAACGCCGAGGCGATCGCCACGGCCGAGGATCGCGACCGCTTCAAGCAGGCGATGCTCGAGATCGGACTGTTGGTGCCCCGGAGCGGGATCGCACATTCCATGGAGGAGGCCGAGCAAGTCCTCGCCGAGATCGGCCTGCCCGTCATCATCCGGCCCGCCTACATCCTCGGTGGTCGGGGCACCGGGATCGCGGAAAGCCGGGAGGAGTTCCGCAAGATCGCCGCCAACGGTCTGGATGCGAGTCCGATCCGGGAGATCCTGATCGAGACATCGATCGTGGGCTGGAAGGAGTACGAGCTCGAGGTGATGCGCGACCGTGCGGACAACTGCGTGATCATCTGCAGCATCGAGAATCTCGACCCGATGGGCGTCCACACGGGTGACTCGATCACGGTTGCCCCCGCCCAGACGCTCTCAGATGTCGAATACCAGGCGATGCGCAACGCCGCCTTCAAGTGCATCCGGAGAGTCGGCGTGGAAACCGGCGGGTCGAACGTGCAGTTCGCCGTGAATCCCACAGACGGGGAGATGGTCGTGATCGAGATGAACCCCCGGGTCTCCCGTTCCTCGGCTCTCGCCTCGAAGGCCACCGGCTTTCCGATCGCAAAGATCGCCGCCAAGCTCGCCGTGGGGTACACGCTCGACGAGATCCCCAACGACATCACCCGCAAGACACCGGCGAGTTTCGAGCCGACGATCGACTACGTCGTGACAAAGGTCCCGCGCTGGGCCTTCGAGAAGTTGCCCGGCACCTCCGGGGTGCTCGGGACCCAGATGCAGAGCGTGGGCGAGGTGATGGCGATCGGTCGAACGTTCCCCGAGAGCCTGCAGAAGAGTCTGCGCTCGTTGGAGCAGGGTCGCTGGGGCCTGAACGCCGACCCCGGGGAGTCACGGCTGGCATCCATTGACGACGAGACGCTGCTCGCCATGGTCGCGATCCCCACGCCCGAGCGCATCTTCCAGGCGGGGGAGGCCCTCCGGCGCGGTCTCGTGTCGCATGTGCAGCAGGCGACCAGCATCGACCCGTGGTTCATCGACCAGATGTCGATGATCGTGGAGGAGCGGCTCGAGATCGAGGGGCGCGATCTCGCCTCGATGGACAGGGCGGGGATGCGCCGCGCGAAGCGGCTCGGTTTCTCCGATGCCCAGATCGCCCACCTCACCGGCTCCGACGAGGACTCGGTGCGGGCCCGGCGCCTCGAGCTCGGCGTGGTCCCCACGTACAAGACGGTCGACACCTGCAGCGCCGAGTTCGAGGCGAGCACCCCGTACCACTACTCGACGTACGAGGACGAGACAGAGGTGCGTCCGAGCGACCGACAGCGCGTCGTCATCCTCGGGTCGGGTCCGAACCGGATCGGGCAGGGGATCGAGTTCGACTACTGCTGCGTGCACGCGAGTTTCGCGCTCCGCGATGCTGGCTTCGAATCGGTGATGCTGAACTGCAATCCCGAGACGGTGTCGACCGACTACGACACCTCCGATCGGCTGTACTTCGAGCCGCTCACACGCGAGGACGTGCTGAATGTCATCGCCTCGGAGACCGCGGCGGCCGGTGGTCGACCGCCGCGGGTGATCGTGAGCCTCGGGGGACAGACGCCACTCAAACTGTCCGGGCTGATTCCGGTGGATCTCATCGCGGGCACATCCCCGGATTCGATCGATCTTGCCGAGGACCGCGAGAGGTGGAACGCACTCTGTGAACAGCTGTCGATTCCACAGCCCCCAGGTGGAACCGCGGTCACCGTCGAGGAGGCGCGCAGCATCGCGGCCCGGGTCGGCTACCCGGTGCTCGTGCGTCCGTCGTACGTGCTCGGTGGGCGAGCGATGCAGATCGTCCACGACGACGCGTCGCTCAACCGCGCCATGGAGGAACTCTCCCTCGAGGGATCACTCGGTCGCGAGGGCGGCCTGTCCGCGGAGCGCCCTGTCCTCGTCGACAGGTTCCTCGCCGACGCCACCGAGGTCGATGTCGATGCGATCCGCGACCGCACGGGCGAGGTGCTGATCGGGGGGGTGATGGAGCACGTCGAGGAGGCCGGCGTCCACTCCGGCGACAGCGCGTGCGCGATCCCGCCCCAGACGCTCCCGGGGTGGGTGGTCGAGGTGATCGAGTCGTACACCACCGCGATTGCCGATGCACTCGATGTGCGTGGTCCGATCAACGTCCAGTACGCGGTCTCGGGCACGACGGTCCACGTCATCGAGGCGAACCCCCGCGCATCACGGACGGTCCCGTTCGTGGCGAAGGCGACCGGGGTGCCGCTCGCGAAGGTGGCGAGCCGCGTGATGCTCGGGGCGACCCTGGCCGAACTGCGCACCGAGGGTCTGTTGCGGCCCCCGGTCGACGGGAGCCACGTCTCCGTGAAGGAGGCCGTGCTGCCCTTCAATCGGTTCCCCGAGGTCGACACCGCACTCGGTCCGGAGATGCGCTCCACCGGGGAGGTAATGGGGATCGATTCCTCGTTCGGCAGGGCATTCGTGAAGTCCCAGACCGCGGCGGGCACCGTGCTCCCCGAGGAGGGCCTCGTGTTCCTGTCGTTGAACGACGGCGACAAGCCGGCTGGTTTGGTCGTGGCGAAGCAACTCCGTCGTCTGGGCCTCGGGATCGCGGCGACCACGGGAACGGCGGCCTATCTCGCCAAGTTCGGCGTGCTGGTCGACAGGGTCGTGGGGAAAGTCTCCGAGATCAGGGGCGCCGCGGGGTCCCAGGCAACCCCGGGCATCACGATGGACAACGCCGTCGAGATGATCGCGAGGGGGGAGATCGCCTTCGTGGTGAACACCCCGCACGGTCGCGGGTCGCGCGAGGACGGTGAGGCGATCCGCAAGGCTGCGAACTCGAACCGGGTCTCCTCGGTGACCACGGTGGAGGCCGCATTGGCGGCGGTGAGCGGCCTGCTCGACCAACGCACCAGTGATGTCACGGTGAGGTCGCTCCAGGAGTACCACGGTCGATGAAGCCGGGGCGTCGCGTCGATCCCTCCTCACTCGGTGGTGTGCGGGTGGGTGGTGTCGATCTCGCCAACCCCTTCATGACCGCGTCCGGAACCTCCGGCCACGACATCGAGTTGTCGGGTCACATGCCCGTGCATCGTCTCGGTGCGGTCGTCGTCAAGAGCCTCTTCACCGATCCTTGGCCGGGCAATCCCGCACCGCGCATCCACATGACGCCGTCGGGAATGCTGAACTCGGTGGGCCTCCAGGGTCCGGGAGTCGAGGCATGGATCCAATCGTCGCTCCCACGGTGCGAGAGCGCCGGGGTGAGGGTGGTCGCGAGCATCTGGGGACGCACGGTCGCCGAGTACGAGTCCGCCGCACGCGCATTGGCTTCTGTCGGCGCGAGGATCGCAGCCGTCGAGGTGAATCTGTCCTGTCCGAATCTCGAGGGGCGCGCAGGCATCATCGCCCACGACCCGAGCCTGTCGGGGATGGTGATCGACGCCGTCGTGCGCGCCTCGGCGGTGCCGGTGTGGGCCAAGTTGAGCCCGAACACGGATCGAATCGTCGAAGTCGCGGTGACCGTCCACGACGCGGGGGCAGCCTCGCTGACGCTCGTCAACACCGTGCTCGGGATGCAATTGGATCCGTTCTCGGGTCAGCCGAGCCTCGGTGGCGGTGGGGGCGGCTTGTCCGGTCCGGTCATCCACCCGGTCGCGGTCCGGGCGGTCCACGACGTCCGGACCGCTCTGCCCCGAGTGGACATCGTCGGAGTCGGGGGCATCGCATCGGGTGCCGACGCACTCGAGATGATGCGCGCGGGTGCGACGGCGGTGCAGATCGGCACCGCGACGTTCCTCGATCCGGGGGCACCGTGGCGGATCGCGTGCGATGCAGCCCGTCTTCTGCATCGTCATGGTCATTCGTCGTGGAGCGAGTTCATCTCTGCGAGTCACTAATCTCTGTCCATGTCGAACCGTGATGCCGACCTCGCGACAGTGGGTCGCATGCGTCGCGCACACGCCGAGATGGTGGTGATGTCCCGCGAGGGTCGTCTCGCGGACGCTCTCGCCGAGACCGACCCGCACCGTCTCGGGACCTACGTGGTGAAGATCCTCGATGTCGCACCGGGTCTGGGCAAGGTGGCGGGCCGGCGGTTGCTCGGGAGGCTCGGTGTCCCGGCCTTTGCCAGGGTGGCGGACCTCGACGATCGAACACGGGAGAAGATTCTCGCCGAGGCCGAGCGCGCTGTCGGGGTGATCGACCCATGACGGGGTTGATCGTGATCGTCTCTGGTCCTGGCGGAGCGGGCAAAGGGACACTGGTCGAGTCGCTGGTCGCTCGCGACCGGACCCTGTGGTTGAGTCGGTCGTGGACGACGAGGGCGCGCCGTGAGGGAGAACCCGAGGATGCCTATGTGTTCGTGGACCGCGCGACGTTCGAGTCGCGCGTCGCCGAGGGTGGGTTCCTCGAATGGACCGAGTTCCTCGGGAATCTCTACGGATCGCCGGTGCCACAGGAGAACCCGGGCCGCGACGTCGTGCTCGAGATCGAGTTGAACGGTGCCGAGCAGGTCAAGGCGCGACACCCCGGGGCGATCATGGTCTTCGTGGCGCCACCTTCCCGGGAGGAGCAGCAGCGGCGTCTGGTTGCCCGTGGCGACTCCGAGGAGCATGTCGTCGAGCGGCTCCGCAAGGCCGAGGAGGAGGAGGCGAGGGGCTCCCGGCAGGCCGATCTGGTGGTGGTCAACGACGACCTCGACCGGGCCGTGGCCGAGGTGGAACTCTTCATCGGTGCGGCACGAGCCGCCCGCCGATAGCCTCCGATTGCCATCGGAGGTTGCGATGTCCCGTCAGCACGACTCAATGATCCACCCGAACATCGAGCAATTGCTCGCCCAGGTCGACTCCAAGTTCGGTCTCGTGACGCTCGCGTCGTACCGCGCGCGCGAGATCAACGACTACTTCAACCAGTTGGGCGAGGGTCTCGGCCACATCATTCCGCCCCAGGTGTCGTCGGTGGCACGCAAACCGCTCTCGATCGCTTTCGAGGAGATCGCCGCGGAGAAGATCATCAAGATAGAGAAGCTCCCCGAGGACGAACTGGTGGGTCTCGAGGCTGAAGCCGCCGAGATCTTCGGTGATCCGGAGGGCGAAGCAACCAGCGCGTCCGACGAACAGGCCTGAGTCCCGGTCGTCCGCCGGGGAGACGATGTGGTCGTCATGACCGCAGCGGTCGCCGACTTCCGACCCGTCTCTGCGTCGGCGGGCAAGACCAAGAAGCGGGACGGGATCCCCGAGATCGTGCTGGAGAAGACCCCCGACGTCCTCCTGGCTCTCGGTGAGCGGAAGCGCCCCGGTCAGACGATCGTCGGGTTCGCGGCCGAGACCGATGATCTCGTGGCCAACGCCCGACAGAAACTGGAGAAGAAGCACGTCGACCCGGTGGTGGCCAACGATGTGTCGGCTCCGGGGGTCGGATTCGGGCACACCACCAACGCGGTGACCATCCTGGGAGCGGACGGCTCGTCCTCGGAGGTTCCGCTCGCGGACACGGGCCTGATCGCTGGCGCCGTTTTGGATAGCGTGATGAGGTTCCGCACCGGGAGGGAGACACAGTGAGGAAGTTCACGTTCACGTCCGAGAGCGTCACCGAGGGGCACCCCGACAAAATGGCCGATCAGGTCTCGGATTCGGTCCTCGATGCGATTCTCGAGAAGGACCCGCACAGTCGCGTGGCGTGCGAGACACTCCTGACGACGGGTCTGTGCGTTGTGTCGGGCGAGATCACCACCGATGCGTACGTGGACATTCCGATGATCGCGCGCCGCACCATCAACTCGATCGGATACAACGACGCCGCCTTCGGCTTCGACGGCAACACCTGCGGGGTGGTCGTCGCGCTCGACGCCCAGAGCCCCGACATCGCCCAGGGTGTCGACATGAGCGAGGAGCGCCGGGCGGGCACGAGCGGCGAGGACATCCTCAACGCCCAGGGTGCCGGCGACCAGGGGATGATGTTCGGTTACGCCTGCGACGAGACCCCCGACCTGATGCCGCTTCCGATATGGCTCGCGCACCGGATGGCTGAGCGCCTCACAGAGGTCCGCAGGAGTGGCCAGGTGCCGTATCTGCGACCCGACGGCAAGACCCAGGTCACCTTCGAGTACCAGGACGGCCGTCCGGTGAGGCTGACCACCGTCCTCGTCTCGACGCAGCACCGCGATGGAGTGAGCCGTGAGACCGAGATCCGTCCCGATCTGGTCGAGCAGGTGATCATGCCGGTGATCCCGGCGCAATTCGCAGAGGATGGTCCCGCGATCTATGTCAATCCGACCGGCAAATTCGTGCTCGGCGGTCCGCACGCCGACACCGGACTGACGGGTCGCAAGATCATCGTCGACACCTACGGCGGCATGGGTCGCCATGGCGGCGGCGCCTTCTCCGGCAAGGATCCCTCGAAGGTGGACAGGTCGGCGGCATACGCGGCTCGCTGGGTCGCCAAGCACGTCGTCGCCAGTGGTGCGGCGAGCCGTTGTGAGGTGCAGGTCGCGTATGCGATCGGCATGGCACACCCGGTGAGCATTCTCGTGGAGACATTCGGGACGAACACGGTCAGTGAGGAGTCGATCGAGGAGGCTGTCCGCGGCGTGTTCGACCTGCGGCCCGCCGCGATCGTTCGTGATCTCGAGCTGAAGCGGCCGATTTACGCCAAGACCGCCGCATACGGTCACTTCGGTCGCAACGAGCCGACCTTCACGTGGGAGCAACTCTCCCGACTGGCGGACTTCAAGGCGGCCGTCAAACTCTGAGCGAATCCGGGCCGCGCTACGCCACGATCGTCCCCGACATCTCGGGGATCGACAAGGAGTTCGCTTACCTCGTCCCCCCGACGATGGGCGACGTGGCACCGGGCGACCGGGTGAGGATCGTCCTGAACGGCCGGCGTGTCGCCGGGTGGGTGGTCGCGGTCTCTGACCATGCACCGTCTGGCATCGATCCCTCGCGCATCGTCGCTCTGTCGGCGCACTCGGGTCGGTCCGTGTCCCCCGACGTGGTGGATTTGACGAGTTGGATCGCCTCCCACTGGTTCGGTGGGAGGCGCGCAGTCCTCGTGTCGGCGTCGGCGCCGAGGGTGGGGATCGCCGTCGTGCACCCGCGACGTGGTCGTTTCGCCCCAACGGGCTCCGATGACGCCGACGCCCGGACCTCGATTGCCGAGGCGATGACATCGGCTGCCCGGGACGGCGGTGGGATGCTCCGGGTCCCGCCCCTCGTGTCCGTGTTGCCCGGCGTTCTCGCTCTCGCCGCGGACGCCCCGGTGCTGGTGGTGTGCCCGACCCTGCGCATGGCTGCCCTCGGCGCGGCGTGGCTGCGCCGGCGGGGCGCGCAGGTGGCTGTGATGCCCGACGACTGGGACGCAGCACGCGCCGGTGTCGACGTGGTGATAGGGGCACGCTCGAGCGTGCTGGCACCGTGCACGCAGATGGGTGCCATCGTGGTGATCGACGCCCACGACGAATCCCTCAAGGAGGAACGCAATCCCGCGTGGGACGCGCTCTCGGTGGCGCTCGAGCGCGGCCACAGGAGCGCGATTCCGGTGATCGCAACCTCGCCGGTTCCACCTGCTGTGACGGGTGTGGCCCGCCCGGTCGGTGCGTTGCCGTCGTGGCCGCGGATCGTGATCGAGGACCTGTCGTTGCTGCCCGCGGCGGGGTCGCTCCTCGGATCGGGTCTGTTGGAGGCAGTGCGACGGCCGGGAGCGGGGACACTGTGCGTGCTCAACACCAAGGGAGGCGCGCGCCTCGTCTCGTGCCGTTCGTGTCGCTCGGTGCAGCGATGCGGCAAGTGTCGCTCGGCGCTCGTGCTCGCAGACGGCGACTTGTCGTGCCCACGTTGTGCCGAGCAACACGGCGCGGTGTGCGTCGTGTGCGGTGGGGTCGCCCTGCGGATCCTCAAGTCGGGCACGGGCGGGCTCCTCGCAGACATCGCGAAGTCGACCGGCATCCGGGGGGTCGAGGTGACGGCTGAGTCCGTCGCCGACTCGCTGGTGGGCGGGGTCTTCGTCGGGACCGAGTCGATCCTGAACCGAGTGGGACACGCCGACACCGTGGTGTTCTGCGACATCGACCGCGATCTCGGCGTGCCGCGGGTGACCGCTGTGCGCGAGGTGCTGGCGATGGTCGCCAAGGCGGCACGAATCGTCGGGGCGGCGGGAACGGTCGTGGTCCAGACACATGATCCGGATCACCCCGTGATGCGAGCCCTCGCCGCAGCCGATGTGGACGCAGCCGTTGCCGATCTGCTCGCCGCCGATCTCGAGTCGCGTCGCACACTCGGTCTGCCACCATTTGCGAGGGTGCTGCGCATCACGGGTGCGACCGGAGTGGAGGTGGGCTGTGTGCAAGTCCCCGACGGGGCAGACGTCGCACATGTCGCGGGGGTGATCGAGGTGCGCGCACCCGACGACGAGACCGCGCGCCTGATCGCAGACGAGGTGGCTCGTCGGTCCGCGACTGCGGTCAGTGTGCGTGCCGATCCGTCACGATTCTGACGAAGGACGCACGCGCAACACCCTGAAGCCCCTCGCGCTCGCCACACGCTCGGTGCGCAGCCCACGCTCGGTGAGCCATCGTGCGAGCGAGTCGGCGCCGAGGTTCTTGCCCACGACGAGATCGGCGTGCCCGGCTGGATGGAGCCGATTGAGCCATTGTTCGAGCAGGGCGTGGAGGGCCGGCTTGCCGATGCGCACGGGGGGATTCGACCAGATCACGTGGAAACGAATCGCGGGATCGACCGAGTCCGGGCCGACGACGACGACGTTGTGGAGTCCGTTCCGCAGGGCATTGGTCCGGCACAGTTCCCGTGCGCGTTCGTTGACCTCGATCGCGTGCACCGTGCACGTTGGGTTCGCAGCCGCCAGCCAGAGCGCGATCGGGCCGGCACCGGCTCCGAGATCGCACAGATGACTTCCCGCGGGGGCGGGAGGGAGGTGGCGACGGACCTCGGTGTCGAGGAGCACGGCCGTTCCCCTGTCCAGACCCCGACTCGCGAAGACCCCCGAGGAAGTCTCGACCCGGATGCGCCCCCGGGGGCCGTCGATCTCGTAGTGGTGCCGGACGTCGGCACTCGAGGTTGTCTCGCTGAAGTAGTGCTCGTCCGTCATCCCGACCGTCGGTAGCCTTTCAGATCGTGGCATACGACATTCGCACATTCGGAGATCCGGTGCTCGCCTCGGTCGCCGAGGACGTCAAGAACATCGACGGCAAGATCGTGCGGTTGTCGCAGGCGATGCTCCAGGCCATGTACCGCGCCCCGGGACTGGGCCTGGCCGCACCCCAGATCGGGGTCCAGAAGCAGATCTTCGTCTACGACATCGACGGAACGCCGACCACCCTCATCAATCCTCGCATCGTGGAGTCGAGCGGTGAGTGGGTGTACGACGAGGGGTGCCTGTCGATCCCGGGGCTGTACGTGGAGATGGTGCGTCCGAAGCAGGTTCTGCTGGCTGCGCTGGACCTGGAGGGCAACGAGGTCACTGTCGAGGCCGACGAGCTTCTGGCGCGACTGTTCCAGCACGAACTCGACCACCTGAACGGCGTTCTCATGTTCGAACGCATGACGGCCGACCAGCGCGACGAGGCGATGCGCGAATACCGCAGGATTTCTGAGTCTGGTGCGTCGGGGGAGACCCGGCACATCTCGCTCAAATAGCCGGACCGGCCCGATGTCCTTCCTCGGGTCGAGGTCGATCGTCTTCCTCGGAACCCCCGAGCCCGCAGCGCGCGTGCTGGGCGATCTCGTCTCCGCCGGATTTCCCGTCTCGAGTGTCGTGACGCGCGCCGATGTGCGTCGAGGACGGGGTTCAACGGCGAGCCCAAGTCCCGTGAAGCGCGTCGCGATGGAGCTCGGCGTCGCCGTCCAGCACGACCCCGCCGGTCTCGCCGGCTCCGCGCAGGGCAGTTTGCTCGGGGTGGTCGTGGCCTATGGACGCATCATCTCTCCGCGCATTTTGTCGGTCGTGCCGATGGTGAACGTGCACTTCTCGCTGCTGCCGAGGTGGCGCGGTGCCGCCCCGATCGAGAGGGCGATCCTGGCCGGCGACGAGACGACGGGTGTGTGCCTGATGGACGTGGTCGACGAGCTCGACGCGGGGGGAGTGTTCGCACGCGGGGAGATCCGGATCGGGGAGAGCAACACCGACGAGTTGACGGAGCGCCTCACCGAACTGGGCTCGCAGATGTTGATCGACCTGCTCTCGGGCGATCTTGTCGTGCCCGCAGAGCAGCAGGGCGAGATCACCTATGCCGAGAAGATCTCGGCCGGGGAGGGCCGGATCGAATGGTCCGACGATGCCGGAGCGGTGCTGCGCCGGATCCGTGCACTTCGTGCCCACACCACCGTGGAGGGGCGACGGATGATCGTGCACTCGGCGCTCGCCGTCGATCGGGGCAGCCACGGCGCCGCCCGGCCCGGTGACTGCGACGGCTCTGCGACAGTGGTGTGCGGATCGGGCGCGGTGCAGTTGGTCGAGGTGCAACCGGAGGGCAAGGGCACGATGGATGCGCGCGAATGGCGACGAGGTCGCAGGGAAGCCGTCGTCGCGCTCGGCTCGTAATGCCCACGGCGGGCGCTCGGGCCCACCGCTAGCCTCGCAGGGTGCTCAAGATCGTGCTTCCAAAGGGTTCGCTCGAGCAGGCGACCCTCGACGTCTTCGAAGCGGCCGATCTTCGGGTCGTTCGTTCCTCGTCTGTGGACTATCGCGCGACGATCGACGATCCAAGGATCGCCGAGGTGCGCATCCTGAGGCCCCAGGAGATCCCCACCTACGTGGCGGAGGGGGTGTTCGACATCGGGATCACCGGTCGTGACTGGATCGAGGAGACCGCGCGCGACGTCGTCAGCATGGGCGAACTCAGGTACTCGAAGGCGACGGACATGCCGGTGCGTGTGGTGGTGGCCGTGGCCAGTGACTCACCGGCGCGCTCGGTGGCCGACCTGGGCACCGGCGTGCGAGTCTCGACGGAGTACCCCGAGATGACGCGGCGCTACTTCGCGGCCCGCGGTGTCGCCGCCGACATTCGACTGAGCTACGGGGCATCCGAAGCCAAGATCCCCGACATCGCCGACTGCGTCGTCGACATCACCGAGACGGGTCGTGCCCTGCGTGCGGCCGGATTGCGGGTCATCGACACGGTGCTCACGAGCTACACGGAACTGATCGCCAACCGCACCGCATTCGAGGATGCCGGTAAGCGCCACGCAATGGAGCAGATCCGCACCCTCCTGCAAGGCACGCTCGAGGCACGGGGCAAGGTGCTCGTCAAGCTCAACGTCGTCGCGGCCAACTTCGAGCAGGTGGTCGGATTGTTGCCGTCGGCGAAGTCGCCGACGGTGTCACGATTGGCATCGGGTGATTTCGCAGTGGAGTCGGTTGTGCCGAAGCGGGGGATCAACACCCTCATTCCATCGTTGATCGACGCCGGCGCGACCGATCTCCTCGAGATTCCGATCTCGAAGATCATCCATTAGGCGCCCGGTGCCCGGTCGACGATGAGCGACGACTTCCTCGAGGGTTCCGTGGTGTCGTTCGACGACCCCACCGGGCTCGGGACGGTCCTGCTCGACGACGGGAGTCGGGTGCCGTTCCACTGCGTCTCGATAGCCGACGGCACGAGGAGCATCGACGCTGGCACCAGGGTGCGCGTTCGGCTCGCGTTCCGCGTGGTCCGGGTCGAGGCGGTCGACATCAACCGCCTGTGATCAGTCCCGCGAACCCTGCGACCTCTCGACGAAGACGAGTCTGATGTTGGCCAGTGCGGCCACGAGCGTGTCATGGTGCTCGCCGATCCGTTCCCCGAGACCCTCCACCAGCAGGGCGAAGGAGTCGATGGCCAGACGAGCCTCCGCGAGGCGGGGTGGCTCATCGGAGAGATGGATCGCGGCCAATTCGAACAGCCCCATGGCGTGGTTGGCCACCACCACGGACGCGGGGGTTTGTGACAACCGACGACGGACCTCCGCCACGGCCTCGAGCGTCTCTGCCGCATCGTCTGGGATCGTGTTGTCCTGGCTCACCGGGCGGTACCCTAACGGGGTCAATTCAGCGAAGCGGGACTCCGGTCCCCACCGGTCAACCCCGGCAACGGGAGTGCGGCAGGTCGAGAAGGCGAGTGGCGGGTCCGCTCGTGCGTCTGCTTCGTGTGGTGGCACACAACAGAACACGAGAACAAAAAAAGAAAGTGGACCAATTGCAGACTGAGGAGCAGCCATAGCCGCGCAGAACAACGAGCCCCGATACAACGAACGCATCAGGGCGCGCGAAGTTCGACTGATCGGACCCGACGGGAGTCAGGTGGGAATCAGGTCGACACAGGACGCGCTCACGATCGCGAGGGAGCTCGATCTGGATCTCGTGGAGGTCGCCCCGTTGGCGGTGCCTCCCGTGTGCCGGATCATGGACTACGGGAAATTCCGCTACGAGGAGGCCCAGAAAGCCAAGGAGTCGCGGAAGAAGACGACCCAGGTGACGATCAAGGAAGTCAAGTTCCGCCCCAAGATCGGCAAGGGCGACTTCGACACCAAGGTGCGGCACATGCGCGAATTTCTCGAGGAAGGACACAAGGTGAAGGTGACACTCCAGTTCAGGGGCCGCGAGGTCGCCCACCCCGAGCTGGGGTCGAGGATCCTCGATTCGGCCCTGGAGCAACTCGGTCCGCTCGCCAGGGTCGAAACCCAGGCCCGCCTCGAGGGACGCAACATGACCATGGTGCTCGTGCCGGACAAGAGGTCGGGCAAGAAGGCCACCGCGACCGACGAGCCGCATCCCGCGGCCGAGGCGGCCCCGGTGGGCGAGACGGGTCAACACGGCGGTCAGTGACCGCACATCGATGAACAACAGGCACGAGACAAGGAAGAACACACGATGCCCAAGATGAAGACCTCCAAGACCGCCGCGAAGCGGTTCAAGAAGACCGGAACCGGCAAGATTCGGCGCCAACAGGCCAATCGCCAGCACCTGTTCGAGAAGAAGCCGAGCACTCGCACGCGTCGACTCGACCAGGACGTGGATGTCCACCCCGGCGACCTCAAGAAGATCAAGCGACTCCTCGCGGAGCGCTGAGCGGGGCCCGGTCGCGCACCGGGTCCATTGCTCAGACACAGACACGACGACACACGGAGACAAGACATGGCACGAGTGAAGAGGGCGGTCCACGCCCGCAAGAAGCACCGTTCGGTGATGGAGAAGGCGAAGGGCTACTACGGCAACAAGAGCCGGTCCTTCCGTGCGGCGAATGAGCAGGTCCTCCGTTCGGGCCAGTACGCATTCCGGGACAGGCGCGCAAAAAAGGGTGAGTTCCGGAGTCTGTGGATCCAGCGCATCAACGCCGCGTGCCGCCAGAACGACATGTCCTACAGCCGGTTCATCGCCGGACTCGGCGCCGCCGGCATCGAGGTCGACCGAAAGATCCTGGCCGATCTCGCGGTGAACGATCCACAGGCGTTCTCCGCCCTCGTGGCCTGCGCCAAGGCAGCGCTCGTCTGAGCGACCCGCGGCTCTCGCCGCGAAACCCGCGAGTTCGCCGTGCGAGGAGGCTCGCGACCGACCGGTCCGCGAGGCGCCTGGAGGGCCTCTTCCTGGTGGAGGGGCCCGTGTTGGCCGCCGAGGCCGTGGTGTCGCGCGTCGACATCATCGAGCAGTTCGTCCTGGCGCAGAGAGACGCCATCGCCGGCGTGGAGGCGCACGTGGTCGATGAACGTGTGCTCGCCTCGGTGTCCGACGTCGAGACCCCGAGGAGCCCGGTTCTCGTGTGCAGGATCCCGTCGAGTGTCGATCTTGCCTCGGTCGAGGGGTGGGTGATCGTGGCCGACGCGGTGTCTGACCCCGGCAATCTCGGCACCATCTCCCGGTGCGCCGAGATCGCCGGCGCCGCTGCTCTCGTCGTGACTGGCGGTGCCACCGACCCGTGGTCGCCAAAATGCGTGCGTGCCTCGGCGGGTGCCTCGTTCCATGTCCCGATCGTCGAGGTTGGCTCGCTCGCCGACGTGCGAGACGGGGGATTCACGGTTGTGGCGACGACCTCCCACGCGCGACCCGGTGGGGTCGGCTCGGGTGCGGGGCGACAGGTCATCACGATGGAGGAGTGCGACTTCTCCGGACGAGTAGCGGTGGTCCTCGGGAACGAGTCACGCGGAGTGTCCGCCGACGCTCCCGTCGATCGGTGGGTCACCATCGGCCATGTCGGACGGGGCGAGAGCCTGAACGTGGCGATGGCCTGCGCCATCTTGTCGCATCACATCTCCCGCGTCCGCGCCGGTCACTGAGCCGAATCCTCCGCTGCGCGGCGGGTGCCCACGGCTAGCGTCTCCGTGTCGCCCGAGCCGGGGCAGAGCCGGTTCGGGGCAGGGAAGAAGCACGATCACGACCATGGGCAGATCAGACGCGAGCCGGAACGACGACATCGAGGCGGCAGTCGGCGATGCCCTCGGTCAGATCGCCGGCGCGTCCACGCTCGAGGATCTCCGGGCGGTGTCGGCGGGACTCACCGGCAAGAAGGGCCGTCTCGCGAGGCTGAAAGCCGCGCTCGGCGGCATCGCCGACATCGAGGAACGAAAGACCCTCGGGATGCTCGTCAACGAGGCCCTGGCCACGGTCACGGGGGCCGTGGCAGCACGTGAGAACGAGCTGGTGCGCACCTCCCTCGCCGCGCGCGTGGCTGCCGAGCGCATCGATGTCACCGAGATTGCTGTCGGTGCCGCGGGCTCGGAGCGTCGCGGCCGCCTCCATCTCGTGACTCAGGCGACGGAGAGGCTCGAGGATGTCTTCATCGGTCTCGGGTTCCGGATCGCCGAGGGTCCCGAGGTCGAATCCGACTTCTACAACTTCGAGGCACTCAACATGCCACCTTCGCACCCGGCGCGCAGCATGTGGGACACCTTGTTCGTCGAGACCGACCCACCGGGGAGCGTGGTGCTGCGCACCCACACCTCTCCCGTGCAGATCCGCGTGATGCAGGAATGGCCGCCGCCCATCTATGCGGTGATGCCGGGGAGGGTCTTCAGGCGCGACACTCCCGACGCCACGCACATGCCGGTGTTCCACCAAATCGAGGGTCTGGTAATCGATCGTGGAATCACCTTCGCCGATCTCGCCGGCACCATCGAGGCCTTCACGAAGGCGTTCTTCGGCTCGGACTTCACGTCGCGCCTGCGACCGAGCTACTTCCCGTTCACCGAGCCGAGCGCGGAGTTCGACATTCGTCGTCCCGACGGATCCTGGATCGAGTTGGGTGGGTGCGGCATGGTCCATCCCCACGTGCTGCAGGCTGGCGGGCTCGACCCCGACGAGTGGAGCGGTTTCGCCTTCGGATTCGGGATCGACCGCATGGCAAAGGAGCGCCACGGAGTGGCTGACCTGCGGGAGATGTACTCGAACGACATCCGGTTCCTGGGACAGTTCCCGTGAGAGTCCTGTTGTCGATCCTGAGGGAGATGGCCGATCTCCCCGACGATCCTGATCGGATCTCGGGCGCCCTGAATTCGCTGGGGCTGGCCGTGGATTCGGTCGTGGTGTCGGGCGAGTCGGTGGCAGGTGTCGTCACGGCGCGCATCCTGCGAACCGAGAAGCACCCGGACGCCGCCAAGGTGACGCGCTGCTGGGTGGACGCGGGTGACGGTGTCGAGCGCCACGTGTGGTGCGGTGCGACCAACATGGGCCCGGGCGACATCGTCCCCCTCGCCACCGTCGGAACCGTGATGCCAGACGGTCGCGAGATCGCCCGGCGCGCGATCATGGGGATCGACTCCGAGGGCATGTTGTGCTCCGGTTCCGAACTCGGGCTCTCCACGGATTCGGCGGGGTTGTTGGTCATGGACCCCTCGACACCGATCGGGCGGGACCCTCTCGTCGTCCTCGGGATCGAGCGCGAGGTGGTCTTCGAGATCGACTTGACACGCAACCGCCCCGATTGCTGGGGCCATGCGGGGGTCGCCCGTGACCTCGCGGCGCACTTCTCGGTTGCGTACCGCGGGCCGACACTCGACGACGTCCCGAACGGTCCGCCCCGCAGCGCCCCGGTCACGATCGTCGCCGGGGACCGGTGCGCGATGTTCTCCGCATGGACGATCTCGGGTGTCGTGGTCGGACCCTCGCCCGCGCGGCTCGTTCGCCGGCTCGAGTTGCTCGGGATGCGCAGCATCAACAACGTGGTCGATGCATCAAATCTCTCCATGCTCGAGACCAACCAACCCAACCACGCCTATGACGCCGAGGTGGTGGAGGCTTTCTGCGTGCGGCTCGCGAGACCCGGGGAGACGATCACGACCCTGGACGGCCAGGAGCGCACGCTCCACGCCGATGATCTGCTGATCTGCGACGCGGTCGCCGACACCCCGGTCGGCCTCGCAGGTGTGATGGGGGATCTCACCTCCGAGATCACCGCATCGACCACGACCCTGAACCTGGAGATCGCGTGGTTCGATCCCGATGGGGTCCGCTTCACCGCCCAGCGCCATGGGCTGCGAACCGAGGCCTCGATCCGCTTCGAGCGGGGAGTCGACCACAACGGCCATCGTGACGCGGCCCGCCGGTTCATGGTGATCCTGCGCGAGAGTTGCCCGGACGCCGTGCTGCACTCGGCCGAGTCCGTGGTGACCACGGACCACCTGCCGGCCCCGACCGTCATCGGCGTCGATGCCGATCGCGTCTCGGCATTGCTCGGCTCGAGCCTCGATGCCCCCTCGATCGAGGCATTGTTGTCACCGATCGGATTCAACTGTCGCACCGAGGGCGACACGGTCCACGTCGTGGTCCCCTCGTGGCGGCCCGACTGCGCCATGTGGGTCGACATCGCCGAGGAGGTCGCGCGTCACCACGGCTACGAACGGATCGGCAGGACCACCCCGAAGTCGGGTGCGCACGGGCGTTTGTCGACCTTCCAGATGCGCCGGCGCACGGCACGCCAGGTTCTCTGCGGACTCGGCCTCGACGAGGCGATGCCCTCGCCGTTCCTCGCACCCGGCGATCTCGCCCGCGCGGGGCTCGACGAGTCGGGCACGTTGCGACTCGCAAACCCCTTGGTTGCCGAGGAGTCGGTCCTGCGCACGTCTCTCCGACCGGGAATGCTCGCAGCCGCGGTGCGCAATGCGTCGCACCGCGCCGAGCGCATCGCCCTCTTCGAGATCGGCCATGTCTACCCCCGTGGTGCCGGATCTCTCCCCGACGAGGCAGAGTGGTTGTGCGCGATCACGGTCGGCGGGGGAGTCGAGACAGCGATTCGCCAATGGTCGGTGCTCTCGGGTGCTCTCGGTGTGGGTGCGATGCTCGATCAAGCCAGGGTTCCCGACGGGTTGCACCCGGGCCGGTCGGCGTCGTTGACGCGCGGCAAGACCACCATCGGCCATGTGGGGGAGATCGATCCGGGTGTGTTGCACGGGATCGGACTGGCCGGTCCAGTGTCGTGCCTCGAATGCAACCTGTCGGTGCTTCTCGCCGAGGACCCCAGACCGGTGCAGGCGGCGACTGTGAATCGGCTCCCCTCCAGTGACCTCGACCTGGCCTTCATCGTCCCCGACGAGGTCACTGCCGGTGCGATTCACCGTGCGTTGCGACAGGCCGGTGGTGCGAGTCTGGTGTCGTGCGTGTTGTTCGACTCGTTCCGGGGCGTCTCGATCGGGGAGGGATTCCGGAGCCTTGCGTTCCGTCTCCGTCTGCAGGGGTCGGCATCAACCCTCGACGACAAGTCTCTCGCGGTCATCCGCGACGCCTGCATCGCTGCCGCGGTCAGGCTTGGTGCACAGATCCGATCGTGATCAGTTGAGGGACGGGTCCGCCGGGATCCGCGCGAGTGCGGCGATGGCTCCGCCCTGGCGTTCGAGGACCCTGCTCCACAGGGTTGCGGGTTGCGTCGTGAAGACGTCGTCGGTGCGTGCGGGCACGATGATCCATCCGCCGGTCTCGGCCTCGTCCACCAATTGACCGGGTGCCCACCCCGCGTAGCCCCTGAACATCCTGTGGCGTCGGAGTGGATCGGGACCCTGCGCCATGAAGTCGATGCTCCGCACGAGCGCCGGCTCGCTCTCATCCTCGACGAGGCACACGAAGCCGTCGGGCTGGACGGGACCGCCGGAGAACACCGTCCCGGGCGGGGGTGCAGAGTCGAGCCATGGGGCAATGACCGTCGATTCGAGTTCATCTGCATCCACCGGTCGGTTGATCACCAAACCCATCGTGCCCTCGCTGTCGTCGTGGGCGAGGAGGAGCACCACCGACCGGGCGAAGTTGGAGTCATCGATGGCCGGGTGGGCCACCAGCAGACAACCCGGTCCGGGGGTGACTATTGCATAATCATTCATGATGTTGTATGATCATACGGTCATGAGACGGGTCGGCATCATCGGGGCATCCGGGTACACCGGAGCAGAACTGTTGCGTTTGTGCGCCCAACACCCGGATCTGGACGTGATCGTGGCGACGGGGGACTCCCAGGCCGGGACGCTTGCGGCCTCGTTGTACCCCTCGCTCGCAGCCACCTACCCGAACCTGGTGTTCTCCGAGTGGCAAGTGGATCTCATGGACGGCCTCGATGTCGTGTTTCTCGGGGTCCCTCACGAAACCTCCCTTGCTCTGGTGCCCCAGTTGGTGGGCAGGGTTGGATGCGTGGTCGATCTCTCCGCAGCGTACCGTCTCAAGGATGCGTCGTTGTATCCGCACTGGTACGGATTCAATCACGATCAACCCGACATGCTCGCGCGCGCCGTGTACGGACTGCCAGAGCTCAACCGGGACGCACTCGTCGGAGCCGAGCTGATTGCAACTCCCGGATGCTACGTGACGGCGGCGTCGCTCGCCCTCGCACCGCTCGTTCGGCAGGGAATCATCGACCCGATCGGAGTGGTCGTGGATGCTGCGTCGGGTGTCAGTGGGGCTGGTCGGGCGTTGAAGCACTCCTCGATGTTCGCGACCGTGAACGAGGACTGCTCGGCGTACGGGTTGCTCGACCACCGGCACACCCCCGAGATGGAGCAGGTGACGGGCGCCCAGATCCTGTTCACGCCCCACCTCGTCCCGATGAACAGGGGGATCCTGGCCACCTGTTACGCGCGTCCTGCAGCCGGCCGCACGCCGACCACCGCATCGCTCCTGGCGGCTCTCGCCACGGCATACGCCGGTGAGCCCTTCATCGTGGTGCGCCCCCAGAGTCCATCGACCAAGGCCACCCTCGGGTCCAACTCGGTGCATCTGTCGGCCCGCTTCGATGAGCGCACGGGCTGGGTGGTGGTGCTGGCTGCCCTCGACAATCTCGCCAAGGGTGCCTCCGGTGGTGCCGTGCAGTCGGCCAACGTGGCCCTCGGTCTGCGCGAGGAGGCGGGACTGACGCGAGTGGGGGTGTACCCGTGAACAGGACCGCTCCCGACACTGCGAGAATCCTCGTGGAGGCACTGCCCTACATCCGAAGATTCGCCGGGCGCACGGTGGTCGTCAAGTACGGCGGGAACGCACTCGCGGGTGCCTCCGATGATGATGCTCTGGCCCTGTTCGCACAGGACATCGTCTTGATGCACACCGTGGGGATCAAGTGCGTCGTCGTCCACGGTGGCGGACCCCAGATCACCGAGATGCTGACCCGGCTCGGGATCGAATCATCGTTCCACCAGGGACTGCGTGTCACCGACTCTGCGACCATGGAGGTGGTGCGGATGGTCCTGAGTGGCCGCGTCAATCCCGAACTGGTGGCGGCGATCAATGTCCACGGCAATCTTGCGGTGGGTCTGTCCGGCCAGGACGGGCGCACCCTCCAGACCGTACCGATCGACGCCGCACTGGGCTTCGTGGGTGACGTCGCACGGGTGAGGCCACAGTTGATCGAGGGGCTCCTCGCCGACGGCTTCATTCCCGTGGTCTCCACGATCGGTGCCGACACCGACGGGCGCGCCCACAACGTGAACGCCGACACCGCCGCGGGTGCGATCGCCGAGGCACTCGGCGCGGAGAAGATCGTGTACCTCACCGATGTCGCCGGTTTGCGCCGGAGCGCCGACGACCCTGACAGCCTCGTGGCGAGGGTGAGCGCGGGCGAACTCGCCGACATGGTCACGAACGGGACGGTGAACGGGGGGATGATCCCCAAGGCCGAGAGCTGCATTCGGGCCGTCCGGGGCGGGGTGCGCAGCGCCCACATCCTCGACGGCCGCATCCCGCACGTGTTGTTGCTCGAGCTGTTCACCGACTCCGGTGTCGGCACGATGATCACCCAGGGGGACAGATGACGCACGACTTCCTCTCGTCGGACGCTGGCGCGGCACTCAACATGGGCGCCGACCACTGTCCGTTCATCCCGGTGTTCGGGCCACCTGCGGTGACTTTCGAGCGCGGATCGGGTGTCGAGCTGTTCTCGGTCGAGGGCAAGCGGTATCTCGACTTCTTGGCGGGGATCGCGGTCGTCTCGCTCGGTCACGCCAATCCCGTCGTGACGAGTGCGATCGCCGAGCAGGCCGCCACCCTGACCCATGTGAGCAATTTTTTCGCGAACACCACGGCCACCCGGGCGGCGCAACGGGTCAATGCCCTGATGGAATCGTGTGGTGCGGGGGCCGGTCAAGTGTTCTTCTGCAACTCGGGGGCCGAGGCGAACGAGGCCGCCATCAAATTGGCTCGCAAGTTCGGCGGCCGCGGTCGGCATCGCATCGTGACCGCGCTCGGCTCGTTCCACGGGCGCACTCTCGGCGCGCTGGCCATGACCGGTCAACCCGCCAAGCACGAGGTGTTCCAGCCGATGCCGGAGGGCTTCAAGTACTGCGAGTTCGGGAACCTCGATTCACTCGCCGCCCAGATCGACGACACGGTCGCCGCCGTGGTGCTGGAACCGATCCAAGGTGAGGGAGGGGTGGTGCCCGCACCGGAGGGGTATCTGTCCGCGGTGCGCCACTTGTGCACCGCGCGAGGGGTGCTCCTCATCGTTGACGAGGTCCAGACCGGGTTCTGTCGCACCGGACGTTGGTTCGGCTTCGAGCACGAGGGCATCGCACCCGATGCCGTGACCCTGGCCAAGGGCATGGGCAATGGAATGCCGATTGGTGCGCTGTGGGCGCGTCGCGACATTGCCGCTGTGCTGCGCCCCGGCGACCACGGATCGACCTACAGCGGCACCGCGATCGCGACTGCGGCCGTGCTCGCGGTGATCGACGAGATGGAGCGCATCGATGCACCCCGCCTGGCACGCGAAAAGGGCGCGCGCCTCGCGGCCGCGGTCGCGGCGATCGCGGGTGTGGACCATGTGCGCGGTCTGGGTTTGCTCCTCGGGGCGCGGCTCGCCGACGGTGTCGACGCACGTGGAGTCGCCCAGGCGGCCCTCGACGAGGGTCTCATCGTCAATGCCGTCACGGCCGACACGATCCGTCTCGCGCCTCCACTCGTTGTCTCCGACAGCGAGATCGACGAGGCCGTCGGCATCCTCGCCAAGGTGATCGGGTGACCCCGTGACGGTGCGCCATTTGCTGGGGATCGCAGAGCACGGCGCGGACGGATTGCGCCGCATGCTCGAGTTGTCCGTGGCGCCCGATCTCGGGTCGCCCCTGGCCGGACGCGGAGTGGCCCTGATCTTCGAGAAGCCCTCGAACAGGACGCGCCACTCCATGGAGATGGCCGTGGTCGGCCTGGGCGGACATCCGGTGTACACGCGGGGCGAGGAGGTGGGCCTCGACGTGCGCGAGACGGTGGAGGACGCGACACGGACCCTCGCCGGATACCACGCGGTGCTGGCTGCGCGGGTGTTCAGCCACTCAGTTGTGGTGCGCATGGCGGCGGTGTCCCCCGTGCCCGTGATCAACATGTTGAGCGATCTCTCCCATCCGTTGCAGGCCCTCGCCGATGTCATCACGATGCAAGAGAAGGTCGGGGCGCTCTCGGGGGTCCGTGTCGCGTGGGTCGGAGACTGGAACAACGTGGCACGCAGTCTGGCCGAGGCGGTCTGTCTGCTCGGCGGAACCGTTGCGATCGCGTGCCCGGTCGGATACGACGCATCCGACGCCGAGTTGACGCGTATCGCGGGCCTCGGGGGCCGGGTGGAGCAGCACCACGACGCCCCTTCCGCCGTGGAGAATGCGCGGTTCGTGCACACCGACACGTGGATCTCCATGGGCCAGGAGGCCGAAGCGGCCGCACGGCGCGAGACGTTCGCTCCCTTCACGGTCGACGAGGCCCTGATGGCCCGCGCAGCGTCGGATGCCTGGTTCATGCACTGCATGCCCGCACACCGGGGCGAGGAGGTCTCGGCGGGAGTGTTCGATGGTGATCGTTCGTTGGTGATCGCCCAGGGGCACCACAGGCTGACCGGGGCGCGCGGTGCCCTCGCGTGGGTCTGCGCAGTCGGGTGAGAGCGGAGGGTCTCGGGAGATGAGCGGGAAACAGCAGCGTCAACGGACGATCACGAGCTTGATCGCATCCTGCAAGGTGGTGAGTCAGCCGCATCTGCAGGACTTGCTCGCCGAGCGGGGGATAGAGGCGACCCAAGCCACGATCTCACGCGATCTCGAGGAACTCGGTGCGGTCAAGGTCAGGGTGGCTGGTGGTGAGAGCCGGTACGCGATTCCCGATTACGAGCCCGAACGCGTCGCTCCGAGCGACCAGTTGCGTCGGGTCCTGGGCGAGTGGGTAGCCGAGGTGTCGGTCAGTGGCAATCTCGTGGTGTTGCGCACGCCGCCCGGCTGTGCGCACGTCGTGGCGTCGGCACTCGATCGCAGTGGCGATCCTGCGATGATTGGAACCGTCGCGGGTGACGACACGATCCTGTGCGTGGCCTCTGAGTCGACTGGTGGCCGGGCTCTGGCAGCGTCGCTGCGCGAACTGGCCGGCCTGTCGCCCGCGTCGGTGCACGCGTCGGGGCCCGAGCGGGGGGAACGTGCCGGCGCATCGCCGGCACCACGGAAGAGAGCCGGCTCCCGTGGCCGCTGACGAGACCCCGCGCACGCTGTGGCACGGACGCTTCGATGACGCGCCAGCCGAGGCACTGATGAGATTCACCGCATCCATCGGGTTCGACGCCCGTCTGTGGGCCGATGACATCGAGGGCTCGAGGGCTCATGTCACCATGCTCGGGGACTCGGGAATCCTTCCGCCGGCCGATGTCGCAGCGATCCTCGGCGCGCTCGAGGTGGTGTCGGCTGAGTTCGAGTCGGCGGCGTTCGTCTTCGACGCAGCAGACGAGGACATCCACACAGCGATCGAGCGGCGGGTGACCGAGATTGCCGGCGCCCCGGGCGCCCGTATCCACACCGGCCGGAGTCGCAACGATCAAGTGGCGACGGCTCTCAGGCTCTGGTCCCGCCGCGAGATGAGGAATCTCGCCGCCGCGATCGTCTCGCTCGTCGAGGTGCTGGAGACGCGTGCGGCAGGGGCCGACGCCACCGAGCCACCGGTGCGGCTCGCGGGGTACACGCATCTCCAGCACGCACAGCCGGTGTTGCTGTCCCACCACCTGCGCGCGCACGCATGGGGACTGCTCCGCGACGTGGACAGGATCACGGACGCGCTCGGTCGGGCCGACGTGTCGCCCCTCGGCGCGGGTGCACTGGCGGGGTCGTCGCTGCCGCTGGACCCCGGACGTTCCGCTGACCTACTCGGCTTCGGTGCACACTTTGCGAATTCGCTCGATGCCGTGTCCGATCGCGACTTCGTGGCCGAGTACCTCTTCGATCTCGCGATGGTGGGTGTGCACCTGTCGCGTATCGGCGAGGAGTGGGTGTTGTGGACCTCTGCTGAATTCGGATTCGCCACCCTGGACGACAGCCACGCAACGGGGTCGTCGATGATGCCCCAGAAGAAGAACCCCGACATCGCCGAATTGGCGCGCGGCAAGACCGGAAGGCTCATCGGAAACCTGACGGGGCTTCTCGTGGTGTTGAAGGGCCTGCCGCTCGCCTACAACCGTGATCTCCAGGAGGACAAGGAGGCCCTGTTCGACTCGGTCGATCAGGTGGGGCTCGCCGTGCGGGCTCTGTCGGGGATGATCGCGGGGACGACTTTCCACCCCGCCGCGATGGCAGCAACGGCAGATGCCGAGGCGCTCGTGGCCACGGATCTCGCCGAGTTTCTGGTGTCTGGTGGAACGCCGTTCCGGGAGGCCCACGCGATCGTGGGCGCGCTGGTGCGCGAGGCACTGGCCACGGATCGTCATCTCGTCGACCTCGTTCGCGTCCATCCCTCGTTCGGTGACGAGGGGGCGGTTCTCTTCGAGCCCGGAGCCGCGCTCGCTCGCAGGCGAACTCCGGGGGCGTCGGGGCCCGATGTCGCTGTGGCCCAGGCGTCGCGTCTGGCGGGTGCGATCACCGAGGCAAAGCGGAGGTTGGAGTGAGCTGGCGGGACACGATCAGGGTGAAGTACCACGAGTGCGACATGCAGAGCGTGGTCTTCAACGCCAACTACTGGGTCTACGTGGACGACCTCGTCGCCCAATGGATGAGGCATGCGATCGGCGTTGCGAACGGTCCGGGTGCATCGACGGACAACGTGTTCGCGAACGAGTTCGACTTCATGCTCAAGAAGGCCGAGGGGACCTGGCACAAGGGCGCCACCTACGGCGACACGATCGAGGCACGGTGCGGAGTGTCGCGCTGGGGAAAGACCTCGTTCGACGTCGCGATCTCTCTGTCGGTGCGGGGGGAGCCGTGTTTTGACGCGGTGATCACCTATGTCAGTGTCACCCCGAGGACGCATTCTCCGTGCCCGGTGCCGGACAAGATCAAGATGGCCCTCGACAGCGACCATTCCACCTGAGACCCCGGCGATGGTGGTCCTGGGTCAGGGCCATTCCGAAGCGCGTGCCCGGCCCGGACCGTCGCGCGGGTCGGCGTGCCGCGTGTGCGCCACGGGGAGCAATCATCATCTCGTCGTGAGTGTGATCGTGGCAACATTGGGGAGTGAAGGCAAAAGCCGGGTTGTTCGCCGACTTGATCGCACGCGGGCTCGTCCACGACTCGACCGATCCGACGGAGTTGTCGGCCCGCCTCGAGCGGGGACAGATCGGCGTGTACGTCGGCTTCGATCCGACCGCCGACTCGCTGCATGTCGGTCACTTGCTCGGTCAAATCACGCTCCGTCGATTCCAGTTGGCTGGACACCGACCCTTCCCGCTCGCGGGCGGAGCGACGGGAATGGTGGGAGACCCCTCGGGCAAGAACGAAGAGCGGAACCTCCTGGATGCCGAGACACTTCGCCACAATGTCGAGTGCATCAAGGGCCAGCTCGAGAACCTCCTCGAGTTCGGTTCGGGGGCCGCCGGGGCGACCCTGGTGAACAACGCCGATTGGACGGCCCCGATCACCGCGCTCGAGTTCCTCCGCGATGTCGGAAAACACGTGACTGTCAACCAGATGATGGCGAAGGAATCGGTGAAGAACCGACTGTCGTCGGAGAGCGGACTCTCGTACACCGAGTTCAGCTACATGCTGCTGCAGGCGAACGACTTCAGGCACCTGCACGCCACGAACGGGGTGGAGTTGCAGCTGGGTGGGTCGGACCAATGGGGCAATATCACCGCCGGCATCGATCTGATCAGGAGAACGTCGGGGGCACACGCGTTCGGTGCAACATGGCCGCTCGTGACCCGCAGCGACGGCCAGAAGTTCGGCAAGACGGCCGAGGGCACGGTGTGGCTCGATCCCACCAAGACCTCGCCGTACCAATTCCGGCAGTTCTGGATGCAGGTGCCGGACGATTTCGCAGAGCGGTGTCTCCCCCAGTACTCGCTCGCACCGCTCGAGGAGATCGTGGTTGTGCTGGACTCGCACCGAAGCGATCCGGGCAAGCGGATCGCCCAACGTCGACTGGCTGCCGAGTTGACCCAGATGGTGCACGGCGCCACGGCAGCGAACGCATCTGCGGTGGCCGCTGACGTTCTCTTCGGGGGCGACCCCCTGCAGGCCGACGCGGCCGCACTGGCGATGGTGGCCGCCGAGGTGCCCGCCAGCGTCGTGTCGGCGGGGGACCTCGGCGACCCGATGGGCGTTCTCCATCGTTGCGGGCTCTTCGCCTCCACGAGCGAGGCCCGGCGCACGCTCGCCCAAAAGGGGATACGGGTCAACGGTCGGGTCCTCGAGGAGGCCGAGGCGTTGGATGTGGCCGGACTTCTCCACAGTCGGTGGATTCTGGTGCGGAAGGGAAAGTCCTCGTTCCACTTGCTCACTGTGGCCAGCTGACCCGGTGTCGGTCGGGTTGTCCCCAGCAGTGGGGCCGGTGGACAGGACCCGGGCCGTCCTCACAGCCGAGTCTGGCCGGCGCGGGTGGCCGGGGCGCCGGTGGAGGCGAGGCCAGAACCCGGTGCGTTGTGGACCCCTCGCGTCTCCGTTAGCATCGTGGTTCGCGCCATCTGGGACCCTCGTGCCCCGGGTGGCCGGCATCTCTGCTCTGCAAAAGGGCACATGCCGAGAGCTGATGCTCCTTGAAAACAGAAGAGAAGACTGAACGCCAGTGCGGGCAGCACGGCGGCTTTGCCGTTGTGTTGCTTGTCAATTCGGGGTCGGATTCCCATCCGATCCCAACAACAACAATCAAGTCAGATCGACGGTTCGGGGATATTCCCCCTGTCCGTCGCAGACTTTCCAGAACGACGCCGAGCAATCGGCCAGTTCTTGACGGAGAGTTTGATCCTGGCTCAGGACGAACGCTGGCGGCGTGCTTAACACATGCAAGTCGAACGAGGTCCATGGTGCAGCAATGCACCGGAAGACCTAGTGGCGAACGGGTGAGGAACACGTGAGAAACCTGCCCCGGACTCTGGGATAACAGTTGGAAACGACTGCTAATACCGGATGCCGTCGCGGAGTGGCATCACTCTGCGACGAAAGAACTTCGGTCCGGGAGGGTCTCGCGGCCTATCAGCTTGTTGGTGGGGTAACGGCCTACCAAGGCGTCGACGGGTAGCTGGTCTGAGAGGATGAACAGCCACACTGGGACTGAGACACGGCCCAGACTCCTACGGGAGGCAGCAGTGGGGAATCTTGCGCAATGGGCGAAAGCCTGACGCAGCAACGCCGCGTGCGGGAAGAAGGCCTTCGGGTTGTAAACCGCTTTCAGCAGGAAAGAAAATGACGGTACCTGCAGAAGAAGGTGCGGCCAACTACGTGCCAGCAGCCGCGGTGACACGTAGGCACCAAGCGTTGTCCGGATTTATTGGGCGTAAAGAGCTCGTAGGCGGTTCAGTAAGTCGGGTGTGAAAACTTTGGGCCTAACCCAAAGCCTGCATTCGAAACTGCTGTGACTAGAGTTCGGTAGGGGAGCGGGGAATTCCTGGTGTAGCGGTGAAATGCGCAGATATCAGGAGGAACACCGGTGGCGAAGGCGCCGCTCTGGGCCGACACTGACGCTGAGGAGCGAAAGCGTGGGTAGCAAACAGGATTAGATACCCTGGTAGTCCACGCCGTAAACGTTGGGCACTAGGTGTGGGTCTCTGCTAACGAGATCCGCGCCGTCGCTAACGCATTAAGTGCCCCGCCTGGGGAGTACGGTCGCAAGACTAAAACTCAAAGGAATTGACGGGGGCCCGCACAAGCAGCGGAGCGTGTTGCTTAATTCGATGCTACGCGAAGAACCTTACCTGGGTTAAATCATCGGGAAAAGCCACAGAGATGTGGTGTCCTTAGGGGCTCGATGAAGGTGGTGCATGGCTGTCGTCAGCTCGTGTCGTGAGATGTTGGGTTAAGTCCCGCAACGAGCGCAACCCTTGTCCTATGTTGCCAGCAAGTAAAGTTGGGGACTCGTAGGAGACTGCCGGGGTCAACTCGGAGGAAGGTGGGGATGACGTCAAGTCATCATGCCCCTTATGTCCAGGGCTGCAAACACGCTACAATGGCCGGTACAGAGGGCTGCGAGACCGCGAGGTTGAGCGAATCCCATAAAGCCGGTCTCAGTTCGGATTGAAGGCTGCAACTCGCCTTCATGAAGCTGGAGTTGCTAGTAATCCCGGATCAGCACGCCGGGGTGAATACGTTCCCGGGCCTTGTACACACCGCCCGTCACACCACGAAAGTCGGCAACACCCGAAGCCGGTGGCCCAACCGCAAGGAAGGAGCCGTCGAAGGTGGGGTCGGTGATTGGGGTGAAGTCGTAACAAGGTGGCCGTACCGGAAGGTGCGGCCGGATCACCTCCTTTCTAAGGAGTGTCTTCCCGTCTGTTCATCCGCATCGCGGATGCAGGCAGGACACACCTGTTAGTGCACTGGCGTGTCGGTCGGACAAACCATGGGGATCGAGGCTCGCCTCTCCCGGTGGAATCGACGATCGGCACGGTCTTCTCTTCTGTTTTGAGGGAGTTTCTTCCTCGGACACGAGCGCCACGGCGCTCCTCTGGCGGCACCGGCCCGCAGAACTTCTGGTTCTGCCGTCGGTGTCGTGCCCCTTGAGAACTGCAGAGCAAGCACGAGCATCTTTGATTCTTCCAAGCTACAAAGAGCCAACGGTGGATGCCTTGGCGCCAAGAACCGATGAAGGACGTGGGCGACTGCGAAAAGCCGCGGGTAGATGTCTACCTATCTGTGATCCGCGGATGTCCGAATGGGGAAACCCGGCACTCGTCATGGAGTGCCACTCCTGCCTGAACACATAGGGCAGGGAGAGGGAACCAGGGGAATTGAAACATCTCAGTACCCTGAGGAAAGGAAAGAAAACTCGACACCCTGAGTAGCGGCGAGCGAAATGGGTAGAGGCTAAACCGTGCCGGTGCAATAGCCAGGTGGCGTTGCCGGTGCGGGGTCGTGGGATAGCGAGCTGTCGCACCTGAGACAGCACGGAGTTACCAAATTGCTGTGTAGTGGAACCGTCCTGGAAAGTTCGGCCGCAGCGGGTAATAGCCCCGTACACGAAACACACGCAATCTCCGCGCTCGATCCCAAGTAACGCCGGAACCGTGCAAGCCGGCGTGAATCTGCGGGGACCACCCCGTAAGCCTAAGTATTCCTTGGCGACCGATAGTGAACCAGTACCGTGAGGGAAAGGTGAAAAGAACCCCGGGAGGGGAGTGAAATAGAACCTGAAACCGTTGGTTTACAAACAGTCAGAGTGTCGTCCGCAAGGGCCACGATGGCGTGCCTTTTGAAGAATGAGCCTACGAGTTACGGTGTGTGGCGAGGTTAAGCCGAGAGGTGAAGCCGGAGCGAAAGCGAGTCTGAACAGGGCGTTCAGTCGCATGCTGTAGACCCGAAGCGAAGTGATCTATCCATGGGCAGGTTGAAGCGGGGGTAAGACCCCGTGGAGGACCGAACCCACGTCAGTTGAAAATGGCGGGGATGACCTGTGGATAGGGGTGAAAGGCCAATCAAACTTCGCGATAGCTGGTTCTCCTCGAAATGCATTTAGGTGCAGCGTCGCGCGTTCAGTACCGGAGGTAGAGCACTGGATGGGCTAGGGGTCCTACAAGATTACCGAACCCAGCCAAACTCCGAATGCCGGTACTCCAGAGCGCGGCAGTGAGTCCACGGGGGATGAGCTTCGTTGGACGAAAGGGAAACAGCCCAGATCATCAGCTAAGGCCCCTAATTCTGTACTAAGTGGAAAACGATGTGAAATTGCCCAGACAGCCAGGAGGTTGGCTTAGAAGCAGCCACCCTTGAAAGAGTGCGTAACAGCTCACTGGTCGAGTGATTTTGCGCGGACAATTCAACGGGGCTCAAGTACAGAGCCGAAGCTATGGGATCGATCTAACGGTCGATCGGTAGAGGAGCGTTGATGGAGCGTCGAAGCGGCGGGGTGACCCGGCGTGGAGTTCCATCAAGTGAGAATGTAGGTATGAGTAGCGAGAGAGAGGTGAGAAACCTCTCCGCCGGAAGCCCAAGGGTTCCTGGGGAAGGCTAATCCCCCCAGGGTGAGTCGGGAGCTAAGGCGAGGCCGCAAGGCGTAGTCGATGCACAACTGGTTGATATTCCAGTACCACCGTGTTCGCGCCAGGTCCAAGATCGACGACGTGGGGGCTGCCTTCGGGCGAACCCACCTAGTTGGTGGCGGATAACTGATGGAGGACGCAGGAGGGTAGGTGATCCGTGGCGATGGTTGTCCACGGGTAAGCGAGTAGGGCAGGTCGATGAGAGTTGACCGCATTGTCCGAGACGTGATTCCGAGCCGTTTAGGCGAAGTCACTGATCCCACACTGCCGAGAAAAGCCCAGCAGTGAGCTGACACGGTGCCCGTACCCCAAACCGACACAGGTGGGCGGGTAGAGAATACCAAGGCGATCGGGAGAACTATGGTTAAGGAACTCGGCAAATTACCTCCGTAACTTCGGAAGAAGGAGGACCCAAATAGGGTGTAGGGCCTTGCGCTCGAAGCCCGAGTGGGTGGCACAAATCAGGGGGTAGCGACTGTTTATCAAAAACACAGCAGCGTGCGAAGCCGTAAGGCGCTGTATACGCTGTGACGCCTGCCCAATGCTGGAAGGTCACGGGAAACGGTTAGTCGAAAGACGAAGCTGTGAACCTAAGCCCCAGTGAATGGCGGCCGTAACTATAACGGTCCTAAGGTAGCGAAATTCCTTGTCGGGTAAGTTCCGACCTGCACGAATGGCGTAACGACTTCCCCACTGTCTCAACCATAGACCCGGCGAAATTGAAGTACGAGTAAAGATGCTCGTTAGCTGCGGAAGGACGGAAAGACCCCGTGGACCTTTACTATAACTTGATGTTGAGATTTGACCTGCACTGTGTAGGATAGGTGGGAGACTGTGAAGCCGGCGCGCCAGCGTCGGTGGAGTCATCGTTGAAATACCACCCTGTGTATGTCGGGTCTCTAACTTTGGTCCATTATCTGGATCAGGAACAGCGTCAGGCGGGTAGTTTGACTGGGGCGGTCGCCTCCTAAAATGTAACGGAGGCGCCCAAAGGTTCCCTCAGGCTGGTTGGCAATCAGCCGTCGAGTGCAATGACACAAGGGAGCTTGACTGCGAGACTGACAGGTCAAGCAGGTGCGAAAGCAGGGCATAGTGACCCGGCCATAGCGTGTGGAAGCGTGGTCGCTCAACGGATAAAAGGTACCCCGGGGATAACAGGCTAATCTTTCCCAAGAGTCCATATCGACGGAAAGGTTTGGCACCTCGATGTCGGCTCATCGCATCCTGGGGCTGAAGCAGGTCCCAAGGGTTGGGCTGTTCGCCCATTAAAGCGGTACGCGAGCTGGGTTCAGAACGTCGTGAGACAGTTCGGTCCCTATCCTCCGCAGCCGGAAGAGTCTTGATGAAAGCTATCCCTAGTACGAGAGGACCGGGATGGACGGAGCTCTGGTGTGTCAGTTGTCCTGCCAAGGGCACGGCTGATTAGCCACCTCCGGAAGGGATAACCGCTGAAAGCATCTAAGTGGGAAACCCGTTCAAAGATGAGGACTCTCACAGGGTCAACCTGGTAAGGCCCGTGGCTAGACCACCACGTTGATAGGCCGGAAGTGTAAGGACGGTGACGTTCGCAGCTGACCGGTACTAATCGGCCGAGGGCTTGGTTTGAATCGTGCTCGTGCTTGCTCTGGAGTCCTTGTGGGCATCCACATTGACAACTGATTTCCGGTGGCCATGGCGACAGGGTCACACCCGTTCCCATTCCGAACACGGCAGTTAAGCCTGTCAGCGCCGATGGTACTTGGGGGTAGACCCCCTGGGAGAGTAGGACGCCGCCGGATTTTTCTCGAAGGAGCCTCGGACCATCTGTCCGGGGCTCCTTTGCGTTCGCGGCATCGGTTCGATTCCCGTCCTTAGACTCGGACAGCCATGGCGCCACGTCCACCTTCACGATCCGGTAACGGAGCACGCGGCGGGGGTTCCACGCGTGGGGGGTCCCGGGGTGGACCGCGACGCTTCGATGATGACCGACCGCGTCGACCCCGTAGCGATGACGACCGGCCGCGTCGACCCCGTGGGGATGATGACCGACCGCGTCGACCCCGTGGGGATGACGACCGGCCG
>Ga0194129_10000127_pt1 | contig 150054 bp, 141 predicted proteins | sample TA2KigCa35mmetaG_FD_150862 | JGI IMG/M metagenome (GOLD analysis project Ga0194129, IMG submission 150862) | Freshwater microbial communities from Lake Tanganyika, Tanzania - TA2015038 Kigoma Deep Cast 35m | ecosystem: Environmental > Aquatic > Freshwater > Lake | place: Tanzania: Lake...
CCAATAACATTAATACTACTCTTCCCTTCTTTAACATCACTCTCTCTTTATATTACGCTTTATTTTCTCTTTTTATTTTTTTTTCTTTTTTTATATACTTTGTTATACTTTGTTATATTTTTTTATTTTCTCTTCACTCTTTCTTTTGTGAAACATGATTTCGTTTCGACCTCACAGTTACATATTCGCTACTTCTTGCATTATCATGATTCTTGCTACGGGTTTCACACATTAAATCGTTTTGACCAATACCCTTAATGTTAATAGCCTGATACTCATGTTCGCCTGATGTCATTTTCTGCATATTAAATTCAACATACTCACCTTGCACTAAATATTTATATATCTCATCTTTCACATTTAAAGACGAGTGATGTGCAAAAATATCCTTATCCTTTTCTTTGGAGTTTATAAATGTAATAAACCCATAACCAGACTTGTTATTAAACCATTTTACCTTTCCAACAAATTGATTTGTGGTAGTATCGACCGAAGACATTATATATATTAATAATATATAAACCTTTAAATTATTTTATTACTATATAATAAAATAATTTTTTTACAATAAATGTTGTGCATTATATGTAAAAAATCTAAATCTCCACTATTTCAGTTTAATCAGCAAAATTATTGTATAAATCATTCAAAACTAAATTTTAATAACCTTATTATTAAAATCCAAAAAATATATAGGGGTTATAGGCGCAGAAGTTATCTTAAAACAATATATAATAGATTGCCACGGGATTTACAACTTTATGTGTTAAACATAAATAGTAACAACAATAATAAACAACACGAACATAATATAAATGCTTATATTATTAAGAAAACACACAAAATAAGAAGTTTAATAACTATTGAAGATAATGAAATTACATTACAAGAGTTAACAAGTATGCTAACATTACTTAATAAATATTATTATTTTTTATCACCACAATGGCTAAATTATTATAAGTTTTATTTTACCAATATCAAAAATATACTAGTATCTTTACTATACAGAAAAACTATTATGTTAAATATAAGTATATATAATTCTCTCAACTTTTATACTAATTTATTAAATAATAACTTTACAAAAGAATCTTTACTTATAATATCCAAGATAAATACATTTAACTATTTAATTAAATTACATAACAATGTATTTACATATTCATAATTTGGTTCTTGATTATATTTTAAACGCCTTACATAATTAAATTGTTTACTAAATATGTTGCTATTAAAGTTTACTATAGTTTCAAGAAAAGCAACTATTTTAAATACATCTTTTTTTTCAATAACATCCAAATTATTATAGTCGTTATAAGTGGAGCTTGGTAAAAACATATAGACTAATATATACATAAACGATTCAATATCATCGCGTCGCGACTGTTCAATACAGTTAATAGCATTCAAACTTGAATAATTTATGCTTCCTAAAAGTCCGGTTGTTTTACTTTCAGCATTATGAAGACTGCCATGTTTATAGATTTTAGAAATTCCAAAATCTATAAGAAATAGTGTATTGTTAGAGTTTAAACATATATTTGATGGTTTTAAATCTCTATGAATAACATTTTTACTATGAACAGCCCTAATAATGACTAATAATTCTTTCATATACTTTATTACATTTGTCATATAAATGCTATTTGAAAACTGTTCTTGTTTAACATTATGTAAAGTCTTGGTATAATAATCTAAAACCATGCAATAGTTAGTATTATATTCAAAAATATCATATAATCTTGATATGTTGGCTATTCCTTTTAATTTTGTATAAATTTCTGTTTCGTATTTTATTACGTCTTTAGCGCCTATTTTTATAGCATAATAATTTGTATTATATTCAACCTTAATGATCTCTCCAAATTGTCCATTGGCTATATTTTCTAATACTATATATTTGTTATTTAATAACATTATTAACTTATAAATAGTGTATACTTATTGTTTATACTATTTATACTACATATTTTTATATTGTTTGCATTAACTCTTCTCATCATTTAGTATAGTTTGTTCTATACTAACATTACTAGTATCTTGTATTTTATTATTAATATGTGATTCTTTTACCATAATATGTGTATTATTTTGGCTACTTATAAAATGATTTGCTATATTTAACTTAATATTGTCTTGTTGGAGCAATTGTATAAACAATTCTGGGATTGTTGCTATTGTGCCGGCGTAAGTTTTATAAGTATAATTGCATACTAATGTATGTAATTCAATAAATCTAATACTATAAAACCAATAGGGCGGTATTAGCAGTGCTTGGTTTGGTACTAATTGTATTCTTAAAAATTTAACTTTATTATAATCATCATAATATTTAGGTTCAACATCATAAATATTTATTTCTGAACAAAATTCGAGCGTTTCATAATTTTTTTTTACATGTAAATGTTTATAATCTTTTGGAGGACATAATGTTACTTCTATTTTACCTTGTGACACATACAAAATATTTCTGGAATCAATACTATATTTTAATTGTGTTGCACTATTTATAGAACCCATTAACAAATCATATTTTTTTGAAAACATATTGTATGGTCTAAAAAACAAATCGTTTATTCCCAAGTCTTTTTCTAATGTTGTTTCTTCAAGAAACTCATAGTTATTATATGTTATAATATTTGCATCATTATTATAAGCTATTACTTTAAAAAATTCTTCTAGTTTTATTTTTACAAAAATATCCTTTTCTTTATTATAAATACAAATCTGGAATGTTGGATAGTTTGTTTGCAAATACTCTTTTGTTATAGTATTCAATATTACATTATTTATTACTAATGGTTGTTTTATAGTTATTAAATCTTCTAATTTATCTTTTGATGGATTTTCTATTTCGTATATTTCTAAATAATTACTCGTTTTTATATGATTATATAAATGAATATATACAAATAATACTATACATAATATTAATAAATTTATTATAACTAGCATTACTATTGTAATAGTTATTATTTATTTTATTTTACTTTAACACAAAAAATAAAATAAATTGTTTATATTAAAACATGTCTCTGAATGCAAGATTGAATAGACCAAAAATTAATTTTAAAACCAGAAAATTAAAGAGACACTATTTAAATTATAAAACAAATAATTCTATATCAAAAAGAAGAAGAATTGGAAGAGGCACAAAACACGCTAGAAAAAAATTTTCTAAAAAGAATAATTTAAAATTTAGGCAAGTTGGTGGCAATGATAATTGTACTATTTGCTTTGAAGATGATTTTAGTACAAACCAAAATGGTTGGGTACAATTACCATGCGGTAATGACTTTGGTCATGACTTTCATATAAAATGTATACAAGATTGGATAATAGCTAATCCACATAATCCACGATGTCCCAATTGTAATCGAAGTATAGAACATAATGTGCGTACTGCGTTGGTTAAAAGATTAAGGGTTCTTGGCCAAGCATTAATCCAAGGCATTGCACCACCTCCTATTGAGCCACCTCTGCGTGTTCCAAAAGATTCAGTAGATCCAGTAGTTCCAGTAGTTCCAGAAGTTCCAGTAGTTCCAGAAGTTCCAGAAGTTCCAGTAGTTCCAGAAGTGCCAGTAGCATCTGTATTACCCCAAACGCCATGACATCAATCACGAAGAAGAGGGCAAAGTTCATCACTCCAAAGATTACCACCTGATCACAACAATGAAACCATGTCATTCCAAGATCACCATGCTATAGAACGAAGACTACCTACATTCTTACGACCCCCTTATGTAGCACAACAACGTGAAGTGCGTCCTCTTAATCTTTCAAGACCCGAAGAATTGGCACTTCTTTCACGTATACCACGTACTACTCCTATACCACCACACCTTCAACAACTTCAACAACCTCAACTACGTGTTCTTGATAGTTCAAATCGAGAGGATAGGAGATTTTTTTTACGTTTATTACAAACTAATCCTAATAATTCTATAAGACGTTATAGAGGATCACGTTATAGAGGACCAATTCCTGGAGTAATTGTAAATATATAGTTAGTTTTGGCAATTAATTTATTTTGTATAAAAATAAATTAATTATATCTTAGTATTATTACATAACACTTTCACATACAGTTTCACCACACTCTTCGCTTGTCTCATCAACAGTTTCATTTTGAGTAATGTCTTCTGTACAATTTGGTGTACTTGTTTCGTTAGACACTACTTCATCATCCACTACTTCGTTACACACTACTTCATCATCTACTACTTCGTTACAAAGTACTTCATCAACTACTACTTCATTACACAGCACTTCATCAACTACTACTTCATTACACAGCACTTCATCTGAAAGTATTACATTAGAAACAGGCTTACTGTTAATATCGATTATATCAAAATTAGAAATTTCTAATAATTCAGCCATTTGGACTTCATCAATCACTAATTCATTATTATTGTCATCACCTATTTCTGTATCATAACCACTTTGTATATCAACTGGTTCACAGCAAAATGCCCGATCACATGGAACATTGCATCTTGAATTCATTGATCCAAATATACTATTAGACATTAATGAACTTAATAAATCATGTTGAGGGTTTCTATCTTTTAGTTTAGAACTTAGAGAAGCCACTTTAGAATCAAGAAGATCTATATGCCCACTTTGAGCTTTTAAAGACTCTTTAAGCGTATTTATAGTTTGTGACATATCCAAAATGGTTGATTGGTTATTAATAACAATCATTTTTAAAGTATTTAATTCATTTTCCAATTTAGTTACTACATTATTATCATAACCACCAATTTCTCGTTGATCATATGTCTTCGTAATAAGTGCTATTTTTGATTCCATATTATCATTTAATATTTTTACAAGTTTATTAGTATCTTCTTTTAAAAGATTAAATAGCTGTGTTTGTGCATTTTTAAAATCACCAATTATAGTAGTTTGAGTTTCTATTTTATCTTCTACTAAAGACTTAATATTGGTCATTAATGAATTTGATTCGCTAGTAGTATTTTGACTCTCTATAATAGATTTAATAGCATTTAATTCATTATTATATACTTCAAAATTTACTGAAAATAATTTGTCTATTTTTTCATCAATTTGTTGAAACAATTCTTCATAATCTTCTTCTTTGGTAATTAATGTCTCTAACTGTTTTATTTTTATTTCATGTTGTTGTAACACTAATAATGGTGTAATTGGTTGATTTTGTGTGGGTGGTTCAATTGTTTCGGGCTTGTTTGTGCGTGTAGAGGTTTGTGGAACACTAATAGCGTCTGTGCCGGCACGTCTTCTTCTAGCGGAAGCTAATGCTGAACTTGACATTATATATTACAATAGCATCTTTTTTTTAAGCAATAATTTTAATATAATAGTTTAATATTAAACTATTAAACTATTAAACTATTAAACTATTAAACTATTAAACTACTAAACATTAATTTAAACTACCATCTTAAATTCCAATGGATCATGATACTTATAATTTGATACGACAAAATCGCTTTCATTATAATCATTTATGTTTTCTCTCTTATTAATAATTTGCAATGTAGGAAATTCATATGGTTTTCTTTGTAATTGTATTTTAATATTACTAATATGCTCTTCATAAATATGACAATTGCCTTTATAATATATAAATTCGTATGGTTCAAGGTCACAATGAAACGCTAATAAATGTGTTAAAAAACTGTATGATGCAATATTAAAACAAGTTCCGCAAGCTTCATCATTAGATCGTTGGTACATAGAACAACTCAATTTATTATTATCTTTTATATTAAACTGCATCATAATATGACATGGTGGTAAAGCCATACTGTTTAATTGACAAGGATTCCATGCACTAATAATCATTCTTCGCGAATTTCTAAGTTTAGGATCTTTTAGTGTGCTAATAACTTCTGCCAATTGGTCTATTCCTTTATTAGTATAATCAGTGCTACAAGATTCGTAATCTGCATTAAAATGCCGCCATTGAAATCCGTATATTGGACCCAAATCATCTTCAATATTATTATATAGTCCACGAGAATCTAAAAATTCACGAGAACCGTTTGCATCCCATATATGAACTTTTTGTTCTTTTAAAAGCTTATTGTTTGTATTTCCTTTTATAAACCACAATAGTTCACGTAAACAAGTTTTCCATGCTACTTTTTTTGTTGTAATTAGTGGTAATTTGTTATGCTCAAGAGAGAAGTGCATCGCACTTCCATAAACAGACAACGTTTTTCCATTTCTACCAACAAATTCAGAATTGCTTGACAAAATATCATCTAATAAATTTAAATATTGGTTTTCTTCATGATATTCAGAATTTCTATATTTTATGGACTCACATGCTCGTGACAACATTATTACTATATTAAATTGCTTTTTGTTTAATACATTTTCATATTTTATAATTCATATTTTATAATTCATATTTTATAATTCATATTTTATAATTCATATTTTATAATTCATATTTTATAATTCATATTTTATAATTCATATTTTATAATTCATATTTTATAATTCATATTTTACATTATATATTTTTATTCTTTTATTTAGGTATAAATAATTTTAATAATATTATTTTAATTTATATATATAATAGAAATATTATGATAGGAGGGTCTACAGAATCAGAATTAGTTGGCGGAACTGTTAAAATGGGTCCAGCGTCGTTTTTTAATTATGTTTTTAACTTTGATAGTGACAATAAAGCAATACTATTAAATATGTTTCAATATATTATTATTGCATTAATCCCCATAGTATTAATATTAAAATTTGTAAAAGAATATATTCCAGAAGATGATGAAAAGAAAGATAATTTAGAAATATTATTAGAAATATTATTACAATTGGGTGTGTTATTTGTTGCTATTTATTTTATTGATAAAATAACAAGATATTTTCCAACATATAGTAAAGTTCCTTATTCAAAATTTAATGAAGTAAGTTTTATAATACCCACACTACTCTTAATGTTTACTATGCAAACAAAGCTAGGTGCTAAAATTAATATTTTATATAATCGTGTTCTGCAATTTTGGAATGGTTCAAAGGCTTCGCAAAATAATGGAAATGGTAATGGTAATGGCAATAATGGACAAAATATTAGAATTAGACAACCTATAGTTGTTAATAATTCACACCAAATGAGCCGATCAGATACATTAGATAATACAATGATACCACAACAAATGAATCAAATGCCAAACAACAATGTTTCTATGATTGATTCGTTACCAAATATGATAAATACAAATGGTCAAAATAATTATCAAGCACAAGCAATGCAAAATGCGTTTATGGAGTCAATGGAACCTATGGCTGCCAATGGTGCTCTAGGTGGCATTTTTGGTTCATCATTTTAAATAATTTTTTTATGCTAATTAATAAAAAAATTATTTTATTATAAACTATTGTTAAATTTTATCATCTTCCAAGTTTATTCTTAATTTATTAATTATAAAGATTTAAGTCATTAAAGTGTATCTGTTGTTTGTGCCACGAGTTTAGTAGGTAAAGATTTTGCTCGTTCTGTAGCTTTACCCAACAAACTTGTGACTTGTCCTATTGGCTCGGCTTTACCTAAAACATTTGCAACTTGTTCTTTAGTCTTGTCTAATAAAGCTTTACCTTGTGTTGTGGAGTCATTTGGTACTAATGGTGGCTGTTTTCCTGACTCGTATCATCACTAACAGGCATACCAAACGAACCACTATTCATTGATGATACCCCTTTTTCAATAACTTGGTTTACAAAGTCATCTACATTAATATTTGGGTTTTTTTCCAATATTTTTTCTACTTGTGTTTTTACTATACCAATAACATCTGGTAATTTATCTGATATTCCTGGTATTATTTTTGATATAGTAGTAGTAATAGATTCTATTTTTTTTTTAACACTCTTTTGTGATAGTGTTCCTGAAAAAATAAACAAAAATAAACCATTAATTGTTTCTACTATAATATTTGCTTTAGAAATATATGGAGAAAGATATACTCCAATATATAGATGTCCCCCAATGAAAAGTAATATTAGTAACCATATACAAATGCATAGCATTATATTTAAAAATAAATAGAATATATTTTCGGGTTTTCCGGGTGGAGTCTCGGTCTTATCTAAACACTCATTTGTTTCTTGGTTCCATTTTGAAATTGCCACTATGTTATTAGAAATACCATATTCTAGAGCTAAAAATATTATTTTTAATATATAATATGCAAATGTTATTAGAAAGACTCTTCTGAATAACAATCTTGATCGTTTTACGGGTACACCAGTAAACGCGCTTAAAAATTGAAGAATACACCATATTATGAAAGAAATAAAAAGAAGACAATACATAATGACATCAATAATATACGCCCACCACGAAGCCCTAATCATTTGGCCATAGTTACATTGTAATGCAAAGTAAGTTCTTACCATTGAAGTAGATATAATAAACATGAAACTTATGATAAATACAAGAAGTACCAAAAAAATAGTTTCTAGTATTATAACAGGAACAACAGAAATACTTATAATTTTATTAAAATACGAAAAAAGTTTGTCAATAAGTTCTTCTGATTTTGACGTTTTAGCACTATCTGATGATTGTTCAATATTATCTAGAATAGGATTTCCATATCCCACAACTAAAAAAGATAAAACTAAAGTTGTTGTTAAGTAAAAAATACTATAAACATTTCGCGAAATTGGTATTCCAAAACCTCTTTGTGGGTTTATAATATAAATAACAATTAATACAAAATAAATTAATATTACAAAAAAATCAACAACAGCAAATCCAATAGAAAAAAACAGCGCATTCTCGGTAAGCAGTTTGGTTACTTTTTCTGCAGTTTTTAAAGCTTTTTCTGCCTTCTCATTTAGTGGTTTTATTTGCTCTGCTAATTTTGTCATTAGTCCGGATGGTTTATCTAAATTTTGTGTAACTACATTTGTAGATTCTTCCATTTCAACCAATATTAAACTAACTAACTATTAAAAATAATTAGTTTCAATTTATATTTTCTAATTGCTTTAAATTTTCTTTAAGATTATTACATGCACAAATTTTCTTAATTATTTTATCATCAATTGTTTTTAAATTAACAGAGCACGTTTTCAATAAATAAGCAAAATAGTCTTGCTTAGCATCATTTTCTTTAAAATCCGGATTTTGTACAATCCAATCTTGAATTAATTTAAAATGTGCTTTATTTAAGTTATGTAAAGCACCTTTAATCTTGGTTTTAGTGCTGTCTTTTTCCCACAAATCATTATCTTTAATATATAATGTTTCCCGCTTTGTGTCGGTACAATGCAATGGTCTTTCAAATAAAGACATTTTATTAATACTTTGAATTATAGCATTACTTAATCCTATTTCTAATCCTTTATTTTTTGTTAAATCTAAATCTTCTAATGTTAGTTTTATTTGCTTAATAAAGTCATTCATATTTATAGCATTCTTACATTGCTCATTTAAAAACACGTTAATATTGAAGTTTTGCTTAATGTGTGCTGTATTATTTGTAACATTACATATTTTGGGTACTATTTCCACAAGCTGTCGTTGTTGTTCACCCAATTGTTTTTGCTGCTCTAAAAGTTGTTGTTGTTGCATCAGTAATAGATTTTTGATATCATTATTTTCACTAATTAATCTCATAATCATTGTTTGGTCTATGTTACTATTGACAATATTAGAATTTACAATAGTGTTATTGCATTCTTCCTTTGTTTCTATAATAATACACTTTTTTTTATGATTATATAAACTTTGATTATGTTTATACACTTTACCACATTCACAAGCAAATATTTTAGTAGTGCGCTCTTGCGTATTATTTATAAGTATTTCACTCGTTTTATGTTTTAACGTCTTTAAATGTCTATTAAAGTCACATTTTTTACACGTATTAAACTGACAAATAATGCATTCAAAAAAATTAGAGTTTTTTGCGCTTTTTTCATAAGTCATTTATAAGTATATTATACTTATAAAAAAAACTCTAAATCATTTATTACTATACAATTTTGCGCTTTTATAAGTATTCAAAATACATGGTTTCGTATATTTTTATATTTGATTTGCTATCAAACCATAAATGGTAACAAATTTACTGCAATCGAAAATGTGCGCCAAAAAGCGTAAAATTTATAAGTATTTTTATAAGTATTGAATACTTATAAAAAAAGCGCCTTTTTGTGTGAAAAAAGTTATGGTAAGGTAATTTTGCACCCTTAAAAATCTTTTTGAGAGCCTAATGCTGTAAAATTGATTTTGCACAATCTTTTTTCTATATTATACTATTAAAAGTGAAATTGGACATTTTTAAATGTCCAAAATCAAAAAAATTAGGTCTTTATAAAAAAATATATTTGTCAGCATAAAAGTTTCGGTCATTTTTACAGATTTATTTGAGACCATTTATGGTATTAAAGTTTTAAATCATGAATTTACCGATTTATAAAAAAAGTTGTAAATTTCTTTATTTTACAAAAAGTTGTAAACTATGCAAAATATGCAAAATATGCGAAAAACAAGTTTTTCTATTAATGTATATTAATAAATATTAATGTATATTAATAGATAGCAATGACTAAACTAAGTGAGAGAATTTTCTTATATTCTTTAAATGCAAGTTTTATATTATATATAATAGTATTGCTAGGTGTGGGTGGTTATGCTCCGCAATATTTAGAAGCTTTAAAGTCTTTTTTGCGAATTTATATAGGATTGTTACTGGTTATTAATTATAATCCGTATACTTATACAGAGCGCAAGTTTGGAGAGTTTGATAGACAATTAGTATTTTCATCTGGTATATTCTTGTTATTAACAAGTACCATAATAAGTTCCATTGAAAGTTATATTCAATATAATGCAAAAAATCTCATTAGCAATAGTATTAGTCAAATTCAATCAATATTATAAATTTTTTATGTTATTATATAAAACATGAATCTATCAAAACAAGATTATAAGAGTTTACTTGATTATTATGCCATACAAACCAAAAGCAATCCATCATTAAGTTATTTAAAAAAAGCAGCTGAAAAAATAATAGCCAAAAAATTATGTAGTTGCGTTAAAAAAGTCCCAAATAAAAATCAACCCGAAAGCAGAGCAATTGGTATATGTAATTATAGTATAATACAGCGAAAAAACTTAAAAATTAATGGATTCACTTGTAAAAAAAAAATGGCACTTAAAACAAGTAGCGCAAATAAACATAAACTAATGAAAAAGGGTAGCCATTTAACGTTAAAAAACAATGCAAAAAAACAAATAAAACACTAAGTTAACTTAATCTAATTATATAACATTTTATAATATAATATAATATATTATAATATGGTAGTTTTCAAAAGTCGTAAAGTAAAAAAAGTTAAAAAACTTAAGAAAAAGAAAACCATAGACACAAAATACAAACATCATCGTCGCACGTTAAAACAACCCAAACACAAATCATATAACGCAACTCAACCATATTATAATGTAAATAATAGATTGGCAGGAGTCCAAGACAGCGTTTCTTTAAAAGTCTCGATAAATGAGTTAAATACTATTGCTCTTGAAATCTTTATTGGTGATATAAATGATTCATTTATGAATGAATGTTTAACTAACCTTTTTTTTGCATATGAGAATATAGAAACTTATGAAGACAAACTAAAGTTTATAGGTATATTTAACACCTTGTTTATAAATAATTATATAGACAATCCGGAAGGGTATAAACACTGGTTTAAATACATAATAACAAGAATTGAGGCCGATGAAATTGAATATGCAAACAACTACGATACAACGCCAAGGAATAGTGATATACAGTTACTATTATTTGACGAAATTACAAAAAGTAAGACTATGATAGAATCGACACAATGAACTTTTATTATTTAAAAAATTAAAGTAAACTATCTTAGTCTTAATACATATTTTGGAAAGTCTTCATTTAATACATGGGTCATAAAACATATATAACAATAAGGACTAATTACTTCATAATTAAGTTTTTTATGTATGATGGTTTTTTTATTAATGGCGCGTTGATGACTATGTCTATAAAGTGTATTGTGACGCATATATACATTATAAAACAGATCTTTTGTATCTCTATAACAATTTGCATTTACACATTTAGTAATTGGACTATAATTATGTAATTTATTTAATAGCATTAATTTGGCCAACAATTTAGTACTAACCAATGTATTAAATTGTTTTGACAAGCTTTTAAAACTACATAAATCATTTTTATCAACGCAATGTAAGATATGTGTTAATATATCATGTGGTAAACTATCCATTAATCTAAATAAATAATAATTGTTTGTTTTTAAATGCTTTTTGTTTATTTTTAATATATTAATTGTTAATCTTATTATTATTATTTAAAACATTAATTAATATATTAATTATTATGTTGACGCAATCCACTATTTATTATCCAGATAGTAATAGCACCGAAAAAACCGATGAAACTTATGAAGGTAAACCTTTTTTTAGAAAGCATTATGGCGAACCTCATCCATTTTTAGATTATTCAAAACAAGTAGAACTAACAATTATTAAAATATTAATGCAGAATCATCATCGCAATATTGTTACTTATTATCATATATATACTAATCATATTGATATAGAACAAGTAAATAGCGAGAAGTCAAATTCTTTGTTTTTTGATAACCAAGCTATGACACGTGAAGACTTAAATGAAATTATTGAAGTAATGACTAAGGTAAAAGATTTTTTACAAGCACTCGGGATTATGTATATAGACTGGAAATTTGATAATATGGGAAAGGCTCTTGATGGAAATTATAAATTATTTGATTTTGATGCCTCTGGACTAATTGATTTATTAAGTATGGAGTGGAAACTTAAACCAAATACAATATATTGGAGTTATAATGAGGCAATAAAGCATGGTTGCAAAACACCAAAAGAAATTGATGATTGGTCATTTAACTATAATATTATAGAAGAAGGAGAAAAACTGCTACAAACAAAAAATGCATAAAAAGTATGCGTAATATTGCGTAATATTATATAATATTTTCTATAATAATAAGATAACAAATATTATATGTATTCATTAATAGCGTTATTTGCAGGTATAGCAGCAAAACTGTATGATGATTTAGAAGACAATAATTTTTTACAAAAGTTTCGTAATAATACATTAATGGAATTTTTAAAAGGCATTCATTATATTTTATTTATGTCATTAAGTATAGAAGAACCACTAGTTTTTATTATTCAATATGTGACGCATATACTACATAGTTTCGGAAATAAAGAAAGTTATAACAAACCTTATGAACATTCGCTATTATATTCTTTATTGTTATTATTTTTTATAGTAGATTATAAAAAAATAATATCTTTATGTTTGTTAGATAAATTAATAATTATAGTACTTATTTTAACGGCTGCCCTTGAACCATTAATAAGTCCTGCTCTTAAAGATGAGTATTCATTTGCTAAGCTCATTAGTAGAGTTATTGTGTTGATTTTTCAAATAATACTATGTTATTTTATTAGATCAGACGGTCTAAAATATCTTACAATTGAGTTTATAGGATATTTATTTATTTCAGTTTTAGTTCAATGTTATTCATTGTATTCATTAAGAATGGAACAAGAAGAAAAAGAAGAAGTAAAAGAAGAAAAAGAAGAAAAAGAAGAAAAAGAAGAAAAAGAAGAAAAAGAAGAAAAAGAAGAAGTAAAAGAAATAGTAAAAGAAGAAGAAAAAGAAGAAAAAGAAGAAAAAGAAGTAAAAGAAGAAAAAGAAGTAAAAGAAGAAATAAAAGAAGAAAAAGAAGAAAAAGAAGAAAAAGAAGAAAAAGAAGAAAAAGAAGAAAAAGAAGAAAAAGAAGTAAAAGAAGTAAAAGAAGTAAAAGAAGTAAAAGAAGAAGTAAAAGAAGACGAAAAAAAAACACAATAAACACACAAACACATTAAACAAAGACTATGGAAACTTACCATTGAGAGCATCTACTTGCCACTTGGTCAATGGTTCCTTTGCTCCTGTTTGGTAGTGTATCCACGTTGAATGTGTTGGTTCCGCGTTAAAGGTCACATTCACTTGCTTGTCGCCATCACTCGTATAATCTCCATAATGCCGTGACACATTTGGATTTGACCCACCCAATACAAACTTTACAAAGCACTCAGCACAATAATGATGCTTGACAGGATACTCTTTTCCATTGACAAACATGGTCGTAGATTGCATGGGCTTTTGAATGCGATGATTATACCGCCCGTATCCGTAATTCCATACATACTCGCACACGGCTTCAGTATCGTAGTAGCAGTTTGCGTTTGCACAGTCACCCATTATATATTGGAATTCAAAGCGCTTGTCAACATAGCGCTCAGTAAACACTCCGTACAACGTAGCCACCATCTGCCCCGCAATGTAAAACTGGCTCACGGATTTGCTAAACAACACACATGTTTCCTTGAAGCTCACGAGGTAGTCTTTGTTTCCGAGGCGATCAACAATGAGTGCAATGAGATCGCTTGGCAAGTCGCAAATGTTGATAGCGCAAGCTTCGCACATCATCATTGCTCTTTTCGCTTGTCGCTTTTCGCTTGTGCTTTTCGCTTGCGCTTTTCGCTTGCGCTTTTCGCTTGCGCTTTTCGCTTGCGCTTTTCGCTTGTCGCTTTTCTCTTGTCGCTTTTTTGTCCAGACTATAAATAAATAATAAAAAAAAATAATCAATTTTTAAAAAGTATAACAACATCTATAAAAATGTTGTTATAGCATTTAATGCCATCATAACAGGCACTCTCTATAAGACGGTTCATAATAACCATTTAAAAGGCGCACCTGTCTCTCTACTAATGGTCCATACATATTTCTTGCACAATCATACCAAGTTGAGGGTTGTGTTGTGTTAAAGGTTACAATTACTTGCTGTATTCCATAACAATAATTTCCGTAATGTTGCGCAACATTTTTGTTGTTTCCTACTAAAACATGTCTTTTAAAGCATTCACAACAATAAGGAGAGCGAAACCAGAACTTTTTCTTATTAATTACCATTAAATTTGTGTTTTGTGCATCTTGTTTCCTATGTACATAACCAAGTCCATCGTGAGCCTCCCATATGTATATACATGCATTATGGGTTTCCTCTTTACAACGCTCATTCACACATCTTGCCATATACTTACGCTGTGGATTATAGCTCTGTAACTCATGTGGATTAAATCTGCTAAACAACACAGCAAACATTTCCTTTGTTAAGGCAAATTTTGAAATTAACTTAGACAACGACTTACAAGTAATGTTTAGACCTATTGTGTATTCATAATTGCCGAGTTGTTCAATAATGAGTGACATAATGTCGATTGGTAAGTCGCAGATGCTTGGTAAGTCGCAGATGCTTGGTAAGTCGCAAATGCTGCTTACACTCATCATTTTTAAAGATTTAATTAATTTGTTAATAGTACAAGAAATAATAAAAAAATTATATTCAATTTTTTATTATTAAAATTATGGCTTACTATTTGCGGTAACGACGGCGATGCGTTTTTTTGTAATGATGACGACGTGTCTTTTTATGACGACGATATGTGTTATTATATTTTGCTTTAACTCCTTTGGCTTTTCCGACAGTGGCAAAGTCTGTAACAAGTTTGTCTAACTGCTGCTGTAGTTTTTGTTTTTCTATTTCTATTGCTATTTGTTTTTCTATTTCTATTTCTATTTGTTCTTCTATTTTTGTATTCAGTATTATTAGAATTTCTTGTTTTAATTGTTTCACCTCGCCTTCGTACAAGGTTATGTTTGATCCCTTAAAATGAGGTTTTTCATTACTAATTAACCAATGGTTTACTAATTCCTCTAAATATAGAGCGTGTTTTGTTCTATCATTACCGTATTCTCTTAATACTGTATTTGCAATACTAGGTGCTTTTTCCTCTGCAATAGTTTTATATTCCTTGTATATGTAGTCTACTATTGAATCGTGGTCCTTGGGAAAGGAACGTTGTGTTCTAATTTTAATAAATAAGTCATCATAAATTTTATCAAAAGCGCCATATCCACGATAAGATTTAGAAGGCTCATCACGCGGCAGGCGCCGCTGCGATTTGGCAGGTGATCGTGATCGCGATCGTTCCATACTAACATCTCTATCTTTTCTATCTTCTCTATATTCTCTATCTTCTCTATCTTATCTATCTTCTCTATCTTCGCTATCTTCGCTATCTTCTCTACTTTTACCTTTTCTACCGTCTCTATATCTTCGATGGGACATTTTATATAATATATTATATTATATATTTTCTCTCTTAGTATTAATTATTTTTTATATTAGTGTTTTAACTTTTTTAGAGTTGCTTTTTTCCCCATTCCAAAATGTGGGAACCATCGTTTTGCTGTTTTCTGTAAATTATGAATAATAGAATTATTAGGAAGTTTTTTCTTTGTAAGAGTTCTTGTTTTTATAATTTCAAAATCTATATATACTAATTCTACTGCAAATTTAACTAACTTTGAGTGCTCTATTAAAGTAGCTATACTAAGTTTATTGTCTACTATAAAATTTACGTCATCTGGTAAAATCCAATTTCTTTTTGAACCCCATGAATTTTTAACAATCAAAAATTTATCTTCAATACCGGTTATTAAAATAGTATGTTCATATATATCAAGTAATACATACAACCCACGTTCAAGGACTTGTATAATTGTTTTTAACCACATTGGTTTTCCAAAAAAGAAATTGCTCTGTTTACTTGGCAAAAAGATTGTACGGCTAACTGGATATGGGTTAAATGTTGGATGATTATATGGGAATCCACTTTTAGCGTTAAGATGAACAAAAGAATTAAGATCTAATGACATAAACAAATTAATTTTTAAAGTGTTTTTCCTTAATGCTATTCTAAGGAGTTTAAATATATATGCTAATTTGGTAATAAGTGTTGAAAAGTTAACTTTATTTTCTTGAACTTGCTGATATGTTGGTTTTATGAATTCAACACCCTTAGCCCCAGCAACCATGTCCTTATATGCTTTGCTAGAGGCGTAGTCGTCGTAGTCCCTATATAATTCCTCTTCTGGTGACAACGGTGAAGACGGTGATGTTGGTGGCTGAATATCTTGATAATCATTATATTTTAATAAAACTTTAATTTTTTCTTCTGATATACCCCTACGTATTAATTTAAAAAAATAAAATATTGATCCGGCCAATCTTCTTTGTGGTTTGTATATTAAATGACAATATTTATTTTTTATGCTATTAAAAATAAAATGAAATAATAATGCTGATAAATTTTCAGAGTCCCAATTTATCAATTTATCCAATGTTCTATGTATACTAAATGATTTTTTTTCTCGTTTATAAACATCTTGCGCTTTGGCAATACAATGAAAAATTGTATTTTTAGTACTGCAATTAACAGTATTATAATACTCATCTAATAATTCACCTTCATAAAACCAAATTGGATCATTAAATTTAGTATTCAAATCTTGTGGTCCACTAAAATGTATTTTTATTAACCTTGATATTAATCTTGACATTGAATGTGCCCAACATGTTCCCTCAGTTCCCTGATTAGTTGAATAAGGTGAAACTTTTCTTACATAACTCATCTTATATATTAAGTTTTTATATTATTTTTATAAATAATATAAAAAAAAAACAAAAACACATCAAAAAGCAACCTCTATGTTCATTCAACATACAACAAATTACCATCATTTACCAAGCATTTTAATTTGAAACTCGGTTAATGGTTGCACAGTGCCTGATCCATAATAAGATGTTGAAGATGGGTATGGTGCACTATTAAAAATCACATGCACATTTTGTTGACGTCTGTCATAAGAAGTCCAATAGCGATGCGAAGCATTCTTGTTGTCACCCACCAAAACATATTTCTTGAAGCACTCGCAACAATAATGAGACCTAAACCATTGTTTCTTTCCTGTAACCCACATTGTTGTTTCATTCAACGCTGGTTGCCGTTCAGTGTGTTTGAATGTTTTTGAACGAGCCTCCCATATGTGTACCACTACCATTTCCGTTTCCTTGATACAATCAGGATTGATACAATATGAACGCTTGGTCGGAACAAACTTCTCAAAAAACTCCTGCAACCGCTCTCTAGCGACCGAAAATGAAACGTGGTCGCTTTTCATAGTGTTTTTATTATTTAGTTGATACTACAAAAAATAATAAAAAAATATAATCAATTTTTTTAACAACACATACAGGTCACTATCTAATTATATGCCAACATGTATTTTTGAAACTCTGTTAGCACATGATCCTCCCCAGTAATACAATTGAACCATGTAGAAGGCCAAGGTTCATTGTGAAAGTAGACCTCTACCTCTTGAACTCCATCACAATAATTTCCATAGTGTTGTGAAGCATTCTTGTTTTTACCAACCAAAACATGTTTCTTGAAGCACTCGCAACAGTAATGAGACCTTACCCAATGTGGTTTTCCGTTCACCCGAATTGTGGTAATGTTTAATGCTGGTTGCCGGTCAGTATGTTCATACGCCAGCGAATGAGCCTCCCATATGTATAGCATTGCATCCTCCGTATCCTTCACGCACTCAGGATTGATACAATATGAGCGCTTGGTCGGAACAAACTTCTTAAAAAACTCCTGCAACCGCTCTCTGGCAACCGAAAATGAAACGTGGTCGCTTGACATGGCGATTGATAGTGTTGCTTTTGCTCTTTGATTGCTTTGTTCTTTGCTCTGTGCTTTTTGTGGAGGCTATAAATAAATGTTGAAAAAAAGACAATCAATTTTTTAAAAGTATAGCAACAATTGCCTATTTATGAATTGAATAAATGAATAAACTCTTTATAATGCTTTAACTCTATTGTTCTTGCTTTTTTCAAGGCATTAAATGCCTCTAAACGAGTTAATTTTTCATTTTTTTCAAGATATTCTTCTTGTATTTTTGACAAAAGAGTACAATACTTGTGGGTGGCGGTTTCGACGTGGACCGGCTCAGCTTTATATAATTTAACAAATGCCTCGCGCCATTTTTCAAATGTAAGTTTAGCGCGTTCTTCATATGCTGCTTGTAATGCTAATTCTCTTTCTTTAGCATTATAATTGGCAAGCAACAATTCTTCTTCATCATCTTTCTTTTCTTCTTCCTTTTTATAATTTTCTTCGTTTGTTTGCGTTTGAACTTCAACTCTATCGATGACTTCCTTAATGACTTCTTCTTCTTCTTCTTCTTCTTCTTTCAAGAGTTCTTCTTCATTAATGACTTGAATAAGTTGTTTTATACTTAGCACAATACTTAATGCTGTGCTATAAATAATAAGGAAACACATAATAACAGAAGTTATGTTAATTTTTCCATAATCAGAGTTAAACACATTAAGATTTTCGCGAACACATGTTTGGAGTTCCATAATGCACTATTATAATTAGTTTGTTAAGAGTGGAAAAAACAATCAATTTTTTTTTACCTGTTATTTACAATCAAGACTACTAATTATATTAATATAATTGAAAAATATATATTATTAATATATAAAATGCGGAAAATGAAAACATTTAGGAGAAAAAAGTCTAAAAAACGCAGTACTTTAAAACATTATGCACTGCTAAATAAAGCCGGTACAATAAATAGAATTAGTAGGATCCGTGAATTTTTAGATGACAGGATTGGTTCAGATTTAACACCATCTATTTTAAGATCGCATGCAGCAACAAGAATAGCCCGTTCCTATACCAGAACTAGAAGTAGTTATGCAAAATCTATAATACCATTTTTACATTATTTAATGGCTTTTTATAGCCACCTTGATCGACCTGTTACTAATGCCGCTTTTGTAAAAAATATTAAGACTAAGTTATTAAATTCTATGCCCGACGGAACGAGACTTGAAAGATTTTTAAATAGTCCTAATCTTAGTATTAAGTTAGAACAATTACGAGTCAAATTAAATGAACCCCATCCTAATAAAATAATTCTTCCATCGGGCGAATATGTTGCTACAGGTACCTTAACTCCTCAATTTTCAGAATTAATTCTTCTTGTTCTTGATATTAAAACTATAATAGAACAAGAATTATCACGTCACATAACTATTCCTCCCTATAATAAACTATAAAGATTTACATATTATTACATTATTATTATTATAATAATGTAAGAAAAAACAATAGAAATCAACCAATCAACCAATCAAATAATCAACTAATCAACCACTTTTTCTAAGTATTCAACAGCTTTTAGAATTATTTTTTCTTCATCATTAATTTTCTGAAATAGTATATTTTCATTAAAATATAATGTAATAAAGCTAGCATTGAAACCTTTTAATACTAATACTATACCTTTAGCACCAATTTTTATATCACATAAAATGGATCCGTTTGTTATTTTTATTGGATCCAAGCGTTTCAAATTTATCCATCGTATGTTTCGCCCATATTTTAAATCGCTTATATTATCTATATACATATAACCATTTAATTTTTTATGAAAACTTTTCAAGTCATCTCTCTTAAGTCCGAGTTCTTGCAAAATTTCATTTTTTTTATTTTTGATATCTTGAATATTTGTATTAATAATATTTAAATTATCATCATTTTCAAGAGCTTGTTGTAGCAATTGAATATTCATAGCTTATTAAATAAAACATACATTTTATTTTTTAATATGTTTTAATAACTATTTTTCAACTTAAAGAAAAAAACATAAAACAAAAACATAAAACAAAAACATAAAACAAAACAACTATAAATTTAATCATCATTATATAGTAAAGCGTAAGCTTTATCAAATTCTTCTTCACTAATATGTTGCTGCATCCTAAGAATATGATTTTTATCATATAAGTAGCTGTCTTCACTTCCTGATTCAACGTCCATATCTAATATATATTTTACACAAAACTCTGCATTTAAATCTTGAGTACAAAGCACCACTTTTTTATTTAAAAAATATAATACTATAAAAAACAAGTCAAAAAGAATGATAAAAAAGCATACAAAAAAGCATACAAAAAAGCATACAAAAAAACATACAAAAAAGCATACAAAAAAACATACAAAAAAGCATACAAAAAAGCATACAAAAAAGCATACAAAAAAGTATACAAAATACTAAACACATTTAAATTGCGCATTACGCGTTTTATTTTTAGGACATTTAGCATTACAACGTTTTGTAATATGATTATAATCTTTATTCTTAGATTCACATAATCTACGTTTACTAATCGAAGAGCCGGAGCTAGGTTTTTTATGAGTACCTCGTAAATTCATTTTAACACATCTAAAACTCTTGTTTCTAATAAATCCGGGCTTACATTCAGCGACACACCTGTTTGTATCAGAGTTTAATACTGGCTTATGTGGGGGGCAAACTTTCGCAAGGTCGACTTTAATCTCTTTTTTCTTTATTTTTTCAATAACTTCTTTAACTTCAACAGACGGTTCTTCACTTGTCTTTGAATAATAGTTATATTTTTTTAATAAACTTATGTAATTTTCTTTAAGTTCCGCAATATTAATATTTCGTTTTTTAACATCATTATGATAATAATAATATAACAATAGTCCAAACTCTTTAAAAAATTCGGGGTTAATAGTTCCTGGCTTTTTATAGATTTTGGTAAAAAATAACTTATCAGGCTTTTTAAAACGCAAATAATCGGCCAATTTAGATAATGCTAATGATAAACAATATATGTCAAATGATTTAGTCACATAGCTAGTAAATTCACTATGTGTTTTAAAGTGGTTTTTAATAGCCATACATTTAGGTCTATTAGAATTAAACGCCGCCTTATTAGAACAACTATTTTCAGAAGCATAATAACTGTGACTTACGCCTAATGATTGAATATTATTATTACATTTTCTAATAAAATTTTTGAAGTTTGTCATTTGTCCAAAATCTATGTATTTTGCTTTTCCATTATTAACATTATATACCATATTTAGCATTTTTATATCTCTATGAATAATTTTATTAGATTGAAAAAATAATAGTCCATCAAATAATCCTAGTAATGAGGTTAAAAATACTTTTTTAGCATTTAATGTTTCTAATGGATATACTTCTTTAATATAGTCAAGTATATTAATACCTCCATCTTCTAATAACAACATTAGCAAGTCATTTTTGTTCTTAGCAAATGTGTTTTTAACAATTTGTGTTTTACAATTTTTAACACTATTATTAAATCGATTATCCATTAACGGCTTACATAAATGTGGACTACTAATCGCGTATTTATCTAGGCCAATTATATTATTTATTGAACTATATTCGCTTTCTTCATTAATAGCATCATCTTTATGCATTATTTTAGATATTTTATTGTTATAGTCTTTTTTAGTTAATACACCAGAGTCATCACATAAAAGTGGGGGTTTTAATACACACCCAAACGTGCCTTCGCCTACAACTTTAGATGTCATTATATATTAGTAAATATTAATATTTTTCATAATTATAAAATTAGTTATATTTAGTTATATATAATACTAAATGAAAATAACATTCAAAAACAACAATATATATTATTATCATTATAAAATAATTCGTGGAGAATTATGTTGGGTTTTACTTCCTAGTGTGTTAGTGTTAATATATTATTACAATTCTTATATTAAATATGTAAGTTTAATTTTCTTATTAATTGGAATAGTTGGATTAATTGATAGTTATTATAAAATAATACAGGAAAAATTAGTGTTTATTTTTATTATTAATATATTTATACATTTAGTTGGTTTTTATCCATTACTAAATGTTACAAAATACTTTGAATACAATAATATTATATATTATTTTGGTTTATTAGCATTAGCAATAACATATTTTTTACCATATTGGCCTTATAATGTATCGCGAAAGTTAGTAGGTAGTTTAATTATATTATTATATTCAAGCTATACGTTATATCACATATATAACAATTATTTAAACAAATAGTTTAAAAATTTAAAGTTAATTTGTTTAGTTATGTTATAGCAAATGTTTTTTCATTCTACTCATTTAGATGAAATGAGTATGGGCTATTTTGAACATATGTATATTTCTTTATATTATGCTTTCATATTATTATTATCTTGTATTAAAGCATTTATACATGCATTTATTCCAGATATATATGTAACATCCACATCAGAGTGTATTGTTGAAATAAATAAAGAGCTAACAAGACATAAAAAAAGTAACATTGAAAACCACCAAAACTATGAACCTTATCAAAATTGTAATAATTAATATAAAATTGAAGTAATTGTTTCAACTGAAACAATTATAAAAAAGATGCTTAAAGAAGAAGAAATTGCAAATATGAATAGTGCAATTAAAACTATTGTTATGAATGATGCCAATATTATAAAATATTTAGATTTATATAATTATCCTATTAAGAGTTATGAAACTATGAATGAATATATTTTAGACAATTATAATTATGAATTATTTGGGAAAAACTTGCATTGGAGTCAACTTGAAACTGTAGGATCTAGAAACATTCAATATTTCATACCACATATTATAATTATATCACATAATTATAATAATTATTATGAAGTAATAAATTGGATTCAAAAACAAGAATATTATAAATTAATAAGTTTATATGCACTAAGTATATCTTACGAAATTATAAGAGAACATATTAATACAATCAAAATTATTTGGTTTGAACACGATAATATGGGCGATTAATCAACATAACTTAACTTTTAATTAAGTCTACTTATCAAGAAATACACAAAAATGTAGTTATATATGTTAGAAGCCAATATAAAAAATTCTTGTTTAGCATAATATATAATTATTTTATAAATAATTATATACTAATATTATATAAAATGAATACTAATATTTGGGCTGGTGACGCCCCAAGAGCAATAAGTAGTGGATTTGATATAGTCTACATAAGAGATAGAATAATGGAAGACGATAAAATAATAAACCCTATAAAAAGCTCAACAGACTACACTAATAATATAGAGACTTATAATACGTCTAGAGATGCCTTTCTAAAAGAATTAATAAACGGCAACCATATTTTACAAACATATGAACATGCAAGACGGGCTTATGAAAACGCAAGTAGAGATTTATTTAGAAATGAAAGAAAACTTATAGATTTAAGAGAGCAATATCGCCTCATTTTTAGGAAAACGGGTGCCGATAAGACAGGAGCAGTAGAACGTACAATAGAGATAGATAAACAAGCAAGAGCAAATTGGATAGAAACAGAAAAAAAAAGACTATTTCCACAAACACAACAAACACCAGAAGGAACAGAAGGAACAGAAGGAACAGAAGGAACAGAAGCAAAAGAACCAGGAAAACCAGAAGGAACCGGCGGTTCAAGAATAAGAAGAACCAGACGAATCAAAAGAACCAATAAAAGCAAAAGAAGCAAAAGAACAAGAAGATAACAAAAAAGTTATCACAATATACAAGATTTGCAATATAATAGATTTTGAACCTAATTGCCTATTTTTATTAAAAAAAATTCTTGTTTAGCATTATATAATTATTTTATAAATAATTATATATCAATATTTTATAATATGGATCGACCGACGCTCGACGACGCGTACGACGTGATATGGGGGGAAATGAAAGATAATATAAATAATGGATTTTCTGCTATCATAATAGCAGATAAAATAATGAATAACACTGAAATAAAAAAATTACCTAGTTACGCCAATATATTAGCACTATATAAAAAACATAGAGATCCATATAAAAATGCATTACAAACAGGAGAAGATTTTTTGAAAGATTATAAAGAAGCGATGCATAACTTGTCCACATGGCCGGCAGCTGAAATGAATCCTACAAAAATGGCATTCGACAAGGTGTTAAAATCCCTTTTGAAAATATTCCCAGAATTAAGCAAAGAACTACATAAAAATGCAAGAAAAGCATTAGCAAGAGAATCAGCATCAAGAGAAAGAACGAAATCAACCACCCCAACACAAGGAACAGAAGAAACAGTAGGAACAGAAGAAACAGTAGGAACAGAAGAACTAGTAAAAGAACTAATAGGAGAAGGATCTGGTGGTTCAAGAACCAGAAGAACCAGAAGAAGCAGAAGAACCAGAAGAACCAGAAGAAGCAGAAGAAGCAGAAGAAGCAGAAGAAGCTAAATATTAAAAAAGTTATCACAATATACAACACTTGTAATGTATTAGATTTTAAATCTAATTGCCTATTTTTTTATTACAAAATAGTTATATTTTATTATAAAATAGTTATATTATATAATAGTATAGTATATTATATAATGGATGGGTCTATTACAGAATATGACAAATTATTAACAAGTGTCGAAACTATAATGAATAAATTATCTTATAATGTAGAAATAACACATCTCGATCGTGAAGAACCCACTGTTATATTTATTATGTATAAAGAATATAGATATAATCGTATTGGGTTATTAGTTATTAGAATTAGAGAAGATATGTTAAAAACAGGTAGAGTAACAAGAAATACACAAGAACAACTCCATAATACTTTTTATATATCTGATATTAGTGTTGACGAACGTTATCAAGGCAAAGGAGTGGGCTCATTATTATTGATTTATGGAATGTGTTATTTGAAAATAAACAATCCTAATATTGTATATGTTACTCTAGATGATGGTAGTAAACATCGTAAGCGTATTAAAGGCAATATATATGGTAGTCTAGGATTTGTTACTGAAAGTCACACTTCAATACGTAACAGTGATTCAAATCTAGCAGATGAAGAAGATTTAAAAAAATTAGTAAATATTGAATCCAATTTTATAACAAGAGCTAAGGCAAAAATTAGTAAGATTATGAGAAATGCAGGAATAAAATCACAAAAAACAAAAAACAAAAAACAAAAAACAAAAAACAAAAAACAAAAAACAAAAAACAAAAAACAAAAAACCAACTAGTTATTATTAATTAGTAATTATTTAATAATAATTTATAGTATTAATTATATAAATGAATGACCCTAATAATTTTTATAATATAACATTTAATAATTATGATAAAAACAACGCAATAAATAACGAACTATTTAATAGACACTTTCCGTCAAACAATTTAACAATGAATTTTTCATGTAGACCAGTAAATACCAAATACACACTCATGCCAACAGTTCATAATGTTATAAAATCAGTTGAACCAATTAAAAATTATAATGTGTTTGATTCAAATAAGACATTTTTTCCAGGTACACGAAATCCCCATTTTTGTGGATTTGCGTCAAATGTAGATACAGAATCCACATTGCGCAGCCAATTTTTTGCTTTACAAAAAGCAGATCAAGCGCGTTATATTCCAAGCACTAATAGTGATTTATACGAAAATAATATAGAACAATTGCCACAAAAAGTTAATTTAGCTGCTACTTTATTATTTAATGAAACAAAATTTGACGATTTTAATCCAAATTTATCAAATTTAATTGGACATGAGTTATTTTATAACTCAACACGAGTTCAATTAAAAGATTTAAAATAAAAATTATAATATATAACTATGATTTCTAAAATAAGAGAGATTAAGGATACCAACGAAGCAAAACCATTAAAGAAAAAAAAAGAAAGACAATTAAAAAAACCCAATACAAAAGAATTAAATAGCATAACATTAGATTTAGAAAATAACACAACTCAAATAGAATTACCTGTAAATGTTATACATGAACCATTAAAGCAAGAAAATGTGCAACTAAATTGCAATATAGAGATTAAAAAAGAAAAAGAGCCATTAAACAACATTGATTTATTATATTTAACAAATCAACATAGATTCTTTAAACATAATAAAATAGATAGTTTATTAAATAACAATTATTTATTAAAAACAATATATAATAATTTAGACGAAAATTTAAATTGTTTTAAAGATGAAATTATAAACACTAGTAATTTAAATTTAAAGGAATTACTAGAAAATAATGGTTACAGTGAAGGCAAAGAAAAATATAAATTGTATTATTTATTATTTGTACTAAATTTAATAGTACATTTAAAAGAAAAAAGAATTCAAAATTTAATATGTGAAGACTTAAAAGAGTATTCAAACAACTATAAAACAACGAACCAAAATGAAAATGAAAATGAAAATGAAAAAAACCATGAAAATAGTTTTAATATAATAAATGAAACAGTTAAATTTATGTCATCTAGTAGTTCGGATTCAAAAAAATTAACTAACATAGATTTAATGGTTACTAAAAAATCAAATAACAGTAATAAAAAAATACTTCCGCAAAAGTGGGAATAAATTATTTTATAACTATATATTATTTATATAGTTATTATGGATTTAAGAACCTTTTTATATAATAAAAAACCAAATAAACAACCAAACAAACAACCAAATAAACAACCAAGTAAACAACATAACTTTAAACAAACACAAAAAAAAGCGAGATATAGTAAAGGAGGGCAAAATAAACAAACAACAAATAAGTTTAAAAGACTAAAATGTGCACCACAACAAAATAATTCACATGACCCAGAATTAAAAGAGTTTACATGTTATTCTAGAAGTAATTTACAAACATTTAAAGAGCTATGGAATAGTAATAGTGATGAAAAGATTTATACAAACAATAGTAAAGAAATATGGCAATTTTTTAAGAATAGGTTAAACAAAGAATGTTATAATGAATTATGTTGGTTGAAAAAAAGCAAATTATCCAAAATTAATAATAGTGAATTATTAATTAAAGAAATATTTAAACCATTTTCGCCAAAAACATGGATAACAAATCCCTCTACATGGCTTTCTAGTGTTGATATAACAAAAATAATGAGTCAATATGAAAAATCACATACCAATTTTAAGTTTATTGGTCCTAGTCCAATTGATTTTGATTCTAAAGAATTATTTTCAACATGTGTATGGGAACAATTATGTAATTTTAATTTAAAAGAATACATTCAAAAAAAGATAACCAAAATAGGGATAATTTTTAATACTGATACACACGATAAACCCGGCAAACATTGGATAGCACTATTTATAGACTTAGATAAAAAGTTTATATTTTATTTTGATAGTAATGGAACAAAAATGCCAAAGCAAATAAAAGTATTAATTAATAGAGTAGAGCAACAAGCACAACACGAAAATATAATATTAACAGTAGATGACAATGAAGGTTTTACTCATCAATATAATGATGGCCAATGTGGTATGTATGCTCTCTATTTTGTAATAGAATTATTAAAAGAAAATAAAACATACAATTATTTTAAAACAAAACGAATTAAAGACGCTACAATGAAAAAATATAGGACTATCTATTTTAATCAGGCAAATCATGAACTATATGACACAAAAGAGTAGATTACATTAGAATTTAAATAATTATTTATTTTTTTAAAATATATAATTATTAGTCATAGTATACAATATTTTATTTATTTATTTGCATGATAACAAGTTTCTTATATCCTTGCTATATAAACTTTAATACTAATAGTAATCTTTTAACAGTTATAAGTGTACTAAGATTTATGTGAGTGTGTATGTGAGTGTCTTCTTGAGCTGCTGGAAGAAACTGATTCTGGAGCTAAGGGGGGGGTATGTGAGTGTGTATGTGAGTGTCTTCTTAAGCTGCTGGAAGAAACTGATTCTGGAGCTAATAAGTGTTTAGGAGAAGTGCGATCTCGGTAATCCTCCTTACGCCATGTTTCATACGGTTTCAAACCGGGTATGTGCCAATATTTACCACCAGGTAGCCAAGGTGCTAAAGACTTTACAGTAATGTTGTGGGCCTTAACTTCGGTAAATATGTGTTTTAAAAAATCTTCCTGTTTCATATTAAAATTATGTAACCATACTTTGTCTGCATTAGGAACGAGTACATTTTGTCCCCAAAAATCAACTTCCGTATCTGATGGAATTCGTTGAAAATCTTTATAAAAAAAACCGGCTAATAAATATTGCCAACTTGTTTTGCTCGCCATCACCGCCGCTGCTAAATAAGTCCAATCTGGTCGCTCGCTCATCACATATCCATATTTTGTTTCTCTATACATCAGTCTATCAGAAAATTCTTGTTCTGTTAACGAGGTATCCTCTATATCCTTTAAAATATTCTTAATAGCATCTTCAACTCTGAGTTTCATACCTTTATCATATGGAAAACTAATACCCATAAAATATGGCAATATAGTAGCAAAACTTTCCGTGACCCATCTGGATATTGCATTTGGATATCTTTCACCCATGCCATAAATTTCTTCGGCCCCAAATCGTTGTTCCGTTGAATATCCTGGAAGTGTTGTAGGAGATATACACTGAAATTGGAAAACATGCGTATATTCATGAGCCATATATGCAAATATATGTGCTAGAATGTATTCTCGTTTATCTTGAGCTGGCCACTTCTTAAAATCAGGACCCGTGATAAAATCATACTCTAAACCAGCAATATCAATATTCATAAAAAAACGCTTTTTACCAGCCGTTGTTTCATAATTTGAACAAAGACCAGTACATTCTTCAACTAGAAGAAAAGGACTTTTTTCACCATTTAAGCCTATTTTCCAATCATTATTCATTTGTTTATGTGTTGAATCACTTATCCTACGTGATACCTCAGAATATGGACTAAATTGATATTCTTCCCCATTAAAAAACACAGATATAAAGCTAAATGTTGAAATAGATGCGTTTATACCATAATTATTCCATTCAGCCTGGGTTAACTCAATTTTTAGGTCTTTTGTCCCAGATGATAACTTTTTAAATAAGAAAGCTTCAAATTTCGGATTATTTATTTTAAATTTAGGAAGTTCACTTTGTTTCGTTTTTATTGCCCATATTAGATGATTAGCCACTGGTGTTGATGCTACAACATGAGTTTCATATTTGCCTAAATATTCTCCTAAATATTCATAGCCTATAGGGATTTCTTTTAGTATTACAGACCAATCAACGTCTACATCAGGTAATTCGCCCTCAAGTGGTAAATCTATAAGTTCGGGCGACCTATTAGGTGATAAGCTATTTTCTGCATGTTCTTTCTGCTCTGGAAGTGGGTTAGGATTTAATTGATCAGATTCAACTGGTGAATATCCATGGGCTATAATACCGGTACCAAGTGGATTTAATGTAAAATTATTACGCAAGTCGTACTGTTTAATATCCGAATTGGTGGGTATAGGTTCACTAATATTACGCAAGTCTTTAATATCCGGATTGGTGGGTGTATATATTTGAGGAAAACGACGCCGCGAGTGTTGCGATGGGTGTGGTGATGGTGATGGTGATGGTGATGGTGGTGGCACACACGCCGGAACTGGGGGCGGGTGTAAAGAGGGGTTGGAAGGGGGCGAGTAAGGCGAGAAGCGAGGACGGGACACGGCAGGTTGGCTGAGAGGACGGGGTGAGGTTGTGAGTGGAGGGAAGGATGGAGATGGGGGCGAGTAAGGTGGGAAGAGACGACGGGACACGGCAGGTGGTGGGGTGCGACGACTGGACACGGCGGGTTGGTTGAGAGGACGGGGTGAGGTTGTGAGTGGAGGGAAGGATGGAGATGGGGGCGAGTAAGGCGGGAAGAGAAGACGGGGCACGGCAGGTGGGGTGGGACGACGGGACACGGCAGGTTGGCTGAGAGGACGGGGCGGGGGTGGGAGTGGGGATGGGAGTGGGGGTGGGGATTGGCGGAAGTCATGAAATATGGGGGTAGCCGCACTGGCAGAGGCCGGTGGGTTGGCGGGGTTGGAATTATAAAGGGCGGTGCCGAAGGCAGCCGCGGCAGCAGCAGCAGCAGCGAGAGCGCCTCTGCCTATGCCACCAACAAATCTTTTATTATTATATGACTTTTTATATGATTTATATCTAAATACTTTATTAATTTTTTTTTTTGTCTTATTTTTTTTTTTTTTTTTTTTTTTTTTTTTTTTTTTTTTTTTTTTTTTTTTTTTTTTTTTTTTTTTTTTTTTTTTTTTTTTTTTTTTTTTTTTTTTTTTTTTTTGTCTTATTTTTTTTTTTTCTTTTTTTTTTTTTGTCTTCTAGTCCCATATTTTGTATTATGCTTTTTTTGTCTCCTAATCCTATATTTTGTTTTTTTTGACATATTAATATATTATAACATTTTATTTTTTGGTATATAAAAAATAAAATAAATTACATACAAAAGACTAGTAATTATTTAAAATCTATCAATGGTTTTAATTAATTCAACTTCTTCGTGTTCAGCCATTAAATGCGGACTGTTAGTCTTTTTTACATTTTTATTAACACTTTCTATCTTAGTTAATATATGAAGAACATAAATATACAAAGTTTACATTCAAGTGTCACACATGTCATAAAAATGAGAAAAAATAGGAGTTTGAAATGTTACAATTTGCGAAACTATAGTTTATTGTATTTTACAAAAGTTTATTAGTATTTACGATGGCGACGACGGCGAGTTGATTTTCTATTATTGCGTCTGCGTTTAGATTTTTTTCTTCCTCCACCTAAACTTACACTTTTTTTTTTTGCTTGAACTCCGAAACCATGATGCTGATGCAGATTTTGCTTGCTCTGGAACAGTATTAGTTAATGCTGTAGGTTTTGCTTGCTCTTGAACATCATTAGTTAACGCTGTAACTAACTCTGTAAGTTTATAATAATTAGCCTCTTCTAATAGTTGTAATTTGTCGTATTCACGTAGTTGTTTTGGTATTATATTATAGCTTATAAAATTGAGAATGTGATGAAAAAGAGTTGGGTCTCTATCGATGAAATAGCCGTAACATCTTGCATCTAGAGGTGCATTGTAGAGGTAATCATCCTCGTTTAACTTTGTACTACTATTTTCTCCATAATGCTCGTATTTACTATATGTTTCTCTTGGAAATGAAGTTAAAACTGCATATTTGGTTACAAAGAGTGTTCCTCTGAGATTGATAGTTATTGTTCTTTCTGGTTTGTCATTTGGATAGCAGTATGGCGGCATTCTTTATTATATATATAAAGAAAATATTAAAAACTAAAACTAAAACTAAAACTAAAACTAAAACTAAAACTAAAACTAAAACTAAAACTAAAACTAAAACTAAAACAATTTAATAGCACATCGCTCTTGACTCCATCGCCCAAGTGGACCTACTTCATTTAAAAATAACATATTGAACAGTGTTCTACTATATACAAACTTGGTTGCTTTTATGAAAGGCATTATTATTATACTATAAACAAACTTAGTATAATAATAAATCAATTTTTAAATAAAAACAAAAACTAAACAAAATTTACGCGGCTAACATGTCAGGTGCCATTCGTTCATTATCCCACCCAGGTTTGGTTCTAAGAAGTTCCTTGTAATCTTCGTCTTTTCCATCATCAAATCGTTTTAGTGCAGCTTTATTCCATTTAATAGCAGTTTCTGTATATTTTTTATCTTTTATTACATTGGCAAGGTATGGATGCCTTATTACTGTAGAATCTGGACTATGCGTTTGACTACGTGTTCCACGTGCTGGACCATCAAGTCCTAATTTCTCTAATCGCAACATTTCTGTTCTTTGTAGCTCGTGTAGCGTTTTATTTAGCTCTAATGCGTTGTCTAAACGCAGTTTATATTTCTCTTTGTCTGTTAAATTTTGCTTATCAAGTTGCTCAATTAGTATTTTATGTTTAGCTTTTGCCTCAGCTATATTATCTTCATATATATCTATGTATCTAGGTCCTGTTTCCGGTGTTTTAGAACGTCTTGATTTACCCGATTTAGACCGGCTAGTCGATTTAGATTTTTTCGCAGGTTTAGAACACCCAATTCCTCGCCCTCTTCTTTTAGACTTCCCTAAATAGTTTTTTTTTCTTTTTGTTTTACGCATTTATAGTATATATATATATTTTATATAATTTATATAAAATATATAAAATATATATAAACCATGGATTTTTATACTCGCTTATTTTGGATGTTTTTCTTAGTCTTTGTTATTTTATCTGGTTATTTACTTTGCTGTACCAAGAAAACTAATATATTTTATTTACAAATAGGTTCTGGATTAGGAATGTTTGTTACAAGCAAAATTGGAAGAAGCTTTTTAGGAGTCTGATTGATTCCATAATTTATCTAATTTCCAAATAGGAGTGCGTTTATTTAGAGCCCAGCGCGAAAACTTATTAACATAATGGCGACAATCATTAATACCTAATATGTAGTTCTTTTGTAATGTTTTTTCAAATTGTACAACTTCGTCAAGTGTTTTACTTGTTTCGCCCCAATAAATGGTCTTATTTGGAACATTTTCAGGAATATAAAACCGATATAGTTTGTCAACAAATCGTAATTCTTTATTCGGCGCGCTTACAATAGTAGAAGTTGTTTTATATTCACATTTAGCTGGGTCACAAAATGGTCGATAATCATATCTCAACATTGTGTCTTCATTTTTAAAGCTAATTCCAATATGATATAAATTTAAATCATTATTGAATTTTTCTAAATGTAAATGAACATGTGTTTTTAGATTATTACTTGGCATAATGTATGCTAAAAATATATAAACAAGCAACATAGTATTTAATATAATATAACATTAGATTTTTAATTGTTTTTACAAGTTATTTTATGTAGTTTATATAAATGGCAAAAAAACAAACATTAACTCCAGACCAAACAATAAATCCCAAACAAACATTAAGTAATAATATTTTATTACGCCTAATAAAAATTATTGATATTGGGTTTATTGCTGTAATTTATACAGGATTAGCGCTATTATTTGCAAAAATAACAGATAAAATTTTAGGTAAATTTGACACAACCAAAGAAGAAAAGAAGCCAAAGTGGCAAATTACAGTTGAAATGTTTATTTTAATATGGGTATTTGGTGTATTAATGTATATTTCGCGAAATATAGTTCCTCTTGTACCATTTCCATTAGACGGCTATCAAGGTTTTAGTCATGCTAAAGTTAAAGAATTAAACGTGCCCATAATTTTTTCGTTTATATATATGTTATTTGGAGAACATATTAAATCTAAAATTATATATTTTTATAATAATATTATTACTATAATATAACAATTATAATATAACAATTATAATATAATAAGGATGCAAAGTTGTATAATATGCTTGGAAGAAGGAACAAATTTAAAACAATTAAATCATTGTGGAGTTTATTATATTCATAAACAATGTCATAGTAAATGGATTTCTAAAAATAATACATGTATTGTGTGTAGAGAACCATTAGTAAATGAACATACAATAATAGTTCAACAAGTACAACAAGTTCAACAAGTTAATCAAGTTAATCAAGAAGTAGAACATTATTCTAATTATAGGATTACAAATAGAATACAATTTAAGATGGTTTATACTATTAATGTAATGTTAATAATAGTAATAACAGTACTGATTTTTTATATATGGTAATTAAAAATAATAAAATTAAGTTAAAGCTAAAGTCATAATATAATATAATATAATATAATATAATATATTATGGCAAACATATTATTAGGTGAGCAAAATAAAGAGCTTTTATGGAATATATTATATTCAAACAAAACATTTGAATCTATTCCACAATCTAAATTTAATGATGTAAAAACTCTATTTGAAAATGCTATTATAAAAGTAGTTAATGCCAATTTAGAAAAGTTAGAGTCAACTACAAATGTAAATGCTATTAAAATGTTGATGACACAATTAAACAAGACAATTTTACAAAATATAATAGAAGACATTGCGAACTTTAACCAGATTATATTAACAAGTACTAATGTTAAAGCTAACTATAAAGGAGAGACTTTAGAATCATTTGAAAAACAATATAAAGAAAAACAAGTGTCATTTAACGAATTTATGACAAAAATAGAGCCCCCAGAAGTAAATTTTGAAACAATAAAAGAAGACACGTTAGAAACAAGCGAATTGGATAAACTATTAGAAAATATTCAAAAAGAGCGCTTAAAGGATATTAATGCAACGCCAATTAGTGCAATGCCAATTAGTGCAACACCAATTGCCCTAAATAGCATAAAAGAACCAATACTAGAAAAGCCAGAAAAGCCAAATAAGTTAGAAAAGCCAAATAAGTTAGAATTACTTGATTTAAACACGTTTGAAAAGGCAATTGATGAGCCGCCTAAAAAGAAGAAAATTTCAACCATCGAGGAGCTATTATATGATGTTCAAAGTGAGGCGGAAAAAAAGAATAATGTTAGTGTATTGGTCTCTATAGACAATAAATTAACACTATTAATGGAAAATCAGCAAAAAATTTTAGAAAAACTAGCTCTTTTAAATGTTTTTTCATAGTTTTTTCAGCAAATATTAATTATGATACAATAGGAGTATCAAATATATTATGCAAATGTGTTACACTAAGAAAATTATTACTATCGACGTTGCAAACATTATAGACCACCTGGCATAGCTTTTATTATATATATAATAAAAGAAATATGAAAGTCATAATCACATTTCTTATATTTTTATAATCTTCTGCGTTTAGTTGTTCTGCGTTTAGTTGTTCTGCGTTTAGTTGTTCTGCGTTTAGTTGTTCGTCTTTTTCTTCCTCCCAGAATGTCTGCAAGGGGAGGTTGCAATATACTGCGAATTCTTCCAAACAAATTTATTAAACTTTCATGAATAGTAACAAGAACACCTGCTCTAATTACTATTAGTTCTTGTAAACTCAATCTGTCTATGTTACGAATCATACCTAATCCATTAAGAGACGCAGCGACGGTTCTTATCTGATCTATTTCTCTATTAAAAATAGTTAGTATGTCTTAAATATTAGGCGATACTTGCGGTGTAATTGCATTACCATATGAAATAGGGTAGCCTATCGGAATATCATTAACACTCATAGTATATATTATATATAATTAAATATTAAATTAAATAGTTAAATATTAAATTAAATAGTTAAATAGTTAAATAGTTAAATATTAAATATTAAATTAAATAGTTAAATAGCAAGACTATACTCATATTTTTTCAAATCGGTGTGTGCCATCTTCTTGTTTTACCAATTTTCCTAAAAGCAAAAGTTCTTGTTTTAAGTAGCTATCATAATCATATAAATCTTTGGTATCTTTATTATAAGCATATAATATTCCATTTATAGTAAGTTCATTTAATTTGACTACTTCTATTTTTTTATTGAGTTTCATGCCTTCGTCTTTGTCTTGATTGTTAATATTGGGAGTATATATATATTTATCTTCGCGCGGATTTCCAATAACAAAACATTTGAGGTCAGAATCTTTTCCACTTGAACGACTGTGAATACTGCAGTCAATTGCAGACTCTTTCACACTTTTCAATAATGATGCATTAATTTCCTCTTTAATGCTGGATATTTCGTGTAAATATTCATCACTAGTAATAATTTTTTTCTTATCTTTTTTCGAAATGTCTTTTAACCGCAATTCAATTGATAAGTCGCTTGACAATTGTGTTTCGCTAAATACCATTAAATACAAAAACACCTTAACAGTTTGGAGTTCTTTAGGTAAGTCACTATGACTGCAAATACGGCGCGCGCGTCCAATAACTTGGTGACTACGAACCGGATGCCAATATGGTTCTGTTATATGAACATAACGAACATTTTTCAAACTAATACCTTCGGCACCCGAAGAAGTAATCATTAATACTTTAATAATTTGTCCATAAAAATTATCACTTGCTATTGTTGTTATGGATTTCAACAACGAAGAAGGCACCAATTTCCAAGTGCTATTTAGCACATTTTTAATGATTTCGCGCTCTTCTGGTGTTTCTGATCCAGTATAACATGCATACATTGGTTTTCCCACATCTTCAGGTGCAAGAGCCAAAATATATTCGCCTTTCTCATTTTTCTTTAATTTAAATTCGGCATAATTGTTTTCCTTCAAAACTAACTTAAAGATGCCGATGCCTTCCAGAGTTTTAAACTGTGAATAAAGCAAATGAACACCTTTGTGGTCGTCATCAACAATATTTTCCAAAATATGTAAAAATTTGGGGCTATATATTTGCAGTCCGGCTTTAGATAAATATTTAGCCGAATAGCGCTCAAGTTCTTTTAATGCCTCTGCAATACGTTTTCCATAAGAACTATCACTTAATTTAGTATTTGCTTGTTCTTTTTCTAACTCTTTAATATCGTCGGCATCATATTTACCGTCAATATTATTTATTTTTTCTGTTATACTTAAGTCATCTAATAATTCTTCAGATATATTTTTTGTAATAGCAGAGTTGTCGACATCTTCACTAATAGCATCTAATAGCGTTTCTACATTTGTGTCACTATTTGGCATAGGTCGTATTATATCTGGTTTAGGAAATACAAAATTGCAAAATGCGCGAGAAAATATGCGATAGGTTGAAGCATTATCATTATACAAGTCATCATTTTGCACACCAGTTTTGCCTTTTTTCGATTTTTTCTTTTTATTTGATTCTTCTAACTTACGCTCTTGGACACGTGCTTCTTCATATATTCCAAATTGGAAATCACTCATAGCTACTTTAATAATTTTAAAGTCGTCCGGATTAGAGTGATCATAGCTTGGCATTAGTTGTTCTTGTGCGCTTCTAAAATAAGAAGTTAGTCCAATAATACGCATTTTAAACATATATTGATTATTTATAGTGTTGTTTGGATTGATAAAGAGTGCTTTGAACTCATCAAAATTATCAGGCAAAGCCTTGTAGCCACCAACATTAATTTTATTACTGACAATTTTAATATTATGTGATGCCAATGTTTCTTTTATTTTTGTTATAATTGTATCACTATCTAACAGTTCATTGGTGTATACAAGTTTATTTTTATTTGCTCCGGATTTAATATAACCAAACGGATTTGGTGTAATGGTGAGTTCATAATTAAGTGCATTATATTCAATATAATCAATATAGCTTAGCACATTGGCTTTTGCAAACATAGTTTCTAATAGTTCTTTAGTAATCGGTTTTTTATCAATAAGCAATTTACAATTATAAGTTCGCAGTGTTCCGCGCAATATGTTAAATAAGATTGCAATTTCATTTGGATAATTGATAATAGGTGTACCTGATAATAATATAATTTTGCAGTTTTCAGCGTCCATTAAATAGTTGTATAGCCTCATTGATAGCGAAGTTTTACGGGTGAGTTTATTTACAATCCTACTTATAAAATTATGGGCTTCATCAATTATAATAACTTTATTGGAAAAAGGATTTAGCGTTCCTCCATTTGTTAGGCCATTTAAGTGTGAACTACGCATTCCATTATAATTCATAAACTGGTATTTATAAGAAATCATTTTGTCTAATTGACTATTAATTTTTTGTTGGTCTTCAAAATCTAGACTATCATAATTTGGTTGTTTTTTAATATTAATAAACCACGCACCATTGTTAGTATTAATGTATTCTTGGGGTAGTTTTAATATTGTGCTTAAATATTCAACATATTGTGGATGTGTTTTTGTATTAATAAATTCCCAATATTGATTTTTTTTATATAAATAATCACCACACTTCTTCAATTCTTCAATATAATTACTTCTTAATGAAGCGGGTGTCATAATCAATATTTTTTTGTCATTTTTAATACCTTCAGCAATAGCTATAGATGAGCATGTTTTCCCCGAACCAAGACCATGATATAATAATAGTCCTCTATAAGGAGTATATATATTTATATAGTCTCGTACAATTTTTTGATGTATTAAGAGAGAAAACTCGTTGGATGTAGATGAGTCACAACTAACCGATGACTTTCCTGCTTTTAATTGTGCTTCTTCTTTTAATAGTTCTTGTTTGAATGGTTCAAACAGCGAATTTATAAAGCTAATAAACATCTCTCTATTATCTAAATAATAGTCGGGGGCTTTTATCAATATGTTTGGTTCAAGTTTAGGAATTCTATTTATATAAAGCGTTTTGCCGATCCGCAAATCTTTGGGAATTACTAGTGTTTCATCAATAACATCATATTTTAGCTCTTTGTCCTGAACTCCGGGTTTTGGTGTTAATCTCTCTTTATTGGGCAACTTAATATTGGATAGTTTAATATTTTGTTCGCTTGGATAGGTAATAACAATTCGCGCACTAGTTTTTATAATTTGAGTGAAACTATTTTTCGTAATGCTTGATTTGGGTTTTGGTATATTTGTTATATCATCACTAACAGGTTTTGGATCTTTTATATTTGCAAGTTTAGGAAGTTTTTTATAACCTTTTTCTACAACTTCTAAATATTCTTGAATCTCAGAAAAAAATTGGTCTCTATTTATTAAGCGTTCTGATGTTTTATCAATAACATGCGGTGCCACCCCTTCTTGTGGTAAATTTAATATTATATTAAATTGTTCTTGTGTTTTTGGGATTGGTTTTATTTTTAATTGTTCCAAAGTAGCATTTATCATTATTATATATATTATATAATTAAATAATATATATTAAGTGTATTTATTAAGTTTATTAAGTTTATTAAGTTTATTAAGTTTATTAAGTTTATTAAGTTTATTAAGTTTATTAAGTTTATTAAGTTTATTAAGTTTATTTATTTGTAGCTTTTCAAATAACTAATATGACTAACTAACCAACACACAACGTTTTGTCAAATAATTGAATAGCTTGGTCACATGCTAGCTGTTCTGCCTTTTTCTTAATTTTGTGTTCGGCTTTAGTCAAAAACACTAATAATTTGTCTTGTTTTTCAAGACAATCATGGATACTCTTAAACGAACCAAGACTGTCAAATGTAATAGCATCACAAATTTTAGCATTATGAATATTTTGACCAAAACAAATATATACACCCATTACATATAATCGATCATTATCATCTGCATCATCCAATTTAGGAGTTTTCAATTCAACGTAATCAGGTGTAATTTTAAACTCTTTTTGAATAATTACTTGTAGTTTATTTTTGTAATTATCATCATTATTAATTAAATTAGTCCAGTCTACGTGTTGTTCAAAAACATTTTCAACAAATATTTGAGCCATTTGCATACCGGGACCACAATTAAATACATTCTTAAACCACCCATATTCATCTTCAATAGAAATACGGTTAAAATCTAGAAAAATAGCACCAATAAATGCTTCAAATAAACATCCTAATTTTTTCAAATTATTGCGAATATTTTTCTCTTCAGCATGTCGCGAAATTACATAATATTTTTGTAGTCCCATTTCAAGAGCCAATTTACCAATATGTTCATTTTTTACTAGTGCAATTTTCTTTTCGGTCATAAAACCTTCATCTGCTTTAGGAAATCGTTTGTATAAATAATATTTAGTAATAAATTCTAAAACTCCATCACCAAGATATTCTAGACGCTCATTTGATTTAGTTTTTAATGGTAAACAATCATCTGGTTTACTTGCTATAATAACATTTGACACTAAATTTTCTAATTTAGGACGTTTTGTATATGACTTATGAATAAATGCTCGCTTATATAGTTCAATATTAAATGGTTTAGTAAAAATTCCATATTTAGTTAATAAATCTTGTACATTAATACTAACAATTTCTTTGTTATTGTTATTATACGGATTAAAAATCAATTCTTCATTATTATTAATAATATCATTATCAAGTTTGATGTTATTAATAGCTAAATTAGAATATTTAATGCTATTATGAAAATCTAAATCGTCTTCATTATCAGAATTGTTATCTAATAACATATTTTGTTATAATATATAATAATATTTATTATTTAAGACAATTTTAATTTTTATTATTTATTTTTATTATTTATTTTTATTATTTATTTTTATTATTTTTATTATTTTTATTATTTTTATTATTTTTATTATTTTTATATTTAATTTTTTTTATATTTTAATATATTATAAAAAAGATGCCTGGTAAAAAAATTAGTAAATTAGGTAGCAACTTATATACAAATAACACTTGTCAATTTGGTTCAATGGCTGGTCTAAATTCTACTGTTGGTGTAAGACCAAATGTTACAGGAATACATGGTTATAAATATTTGCGTAGCGCAGCAAACGGAGTTGATTGGGTAACCGGACAATCATTAAATCAATTGGAAAGAGATCAAGGTTGTGGTTTAGATATACCATTTTTAGAAAAGTGTAGCAAGGGAAAACAATGTATTCAATATATTGGTTATGAAACTTCAAATTATTATCATAAAACCGGCCGCGGAAAGCTTTTAAATTAAGACCACCTTATATTGTTATATTAAAACAATATAAATATTAACTTATAAATTATTTAAGTGATTTATAAATTAATATAAGATGCATTTATTGGTAGATGCACGCGAACCAAAAACATTAGTAAATTATTTAAATAATTTAAATGAGCTAAGCAATGTTAAAATCGCTATTATTCAAAAAAATTTAACTATAGGAGATTATGTTTTTTACGATGAAATTAACAATAAAGAATTATTAATAATAGAGCGTAAATCTTTAGCAGATTTAGAGTCATCGATTAAAGATGGACGCTATAAAGAACAATCATTTCGCTTAAATGAAACACCACTACATAATCATAACATAATTTATTTATTAGAAGGGGCAATAATTAACTATAAAAATGTAGATTTTAAGGCTACCTTATATTCAACACTATTTTCTCTCAATTATTATAAAGGATTTTCGGTTATTAATGTATTAAACCAGACTGAAACAGGTGATTTATTAATGTCAATTGGTAGTAAATTACTTCGTGAAAATAAACCAGGATTTTATTGTACGTTATTTGATTCTGCTATTAAAGAAGAAAATTATCTTGATAATATTAAAACAACCAAAAAAGCACATATAAATGGTGACAACATTTTTCAACTTATGCTAATGCAAATACCTGGTATTAGCAATGTTTCTGCATTAGCATTATCCAATGAATTTAAAAATATGGCAAATTTGTTGGATGCTCTTAAAAAAGAAAATGATGAAAAGCTAGAAAATATAAAGTTAGCAAGCGGACGTAAATTAAATAAAAATATTATTGCATCACTAAAACAATATTTGAGTTAACAATGATATAAATATATATATATTATATAATATATATATATGCCTCCTGCTGCTGCTTCTTATGAGTGGGATCCATGTGGAAATAGACCAACAGACATAAGATGGTTCAATGACCTATTTGGTTTTGTAGAGAGAATAAACCTAACTGATACAGATTCATGTCCCAATGTAACAGCTAATATAACATTTAACAAAGTCACACAAACACTCGAAGGCATTGGTACTAATACTAATAAAATTCCTAAAGAATATGAACCAAATATGTATGTTGGAGATTTTGATATCATATCTATAGATGGTATTGAAAAACGCATTCGTGATTTGAGAGAGACCACCGAACATTATCTAGGTAAACCAGATAAAAAAATGACATTTGATAACATGGTTGCGCCAACTGGTATTGGTCCTATACATTTTGATAAAAGTAATGAAGGTGCAGTCTTCCAGGCAGCAAGTCAGTTCAATTGTCTTGAAATGTATGCTAAAGCTTACACACCTAATCTAGGCATTAGCATTTATATAAGCGACCCTACACAAGGTCCTGCTTGTGCGCTCGCATGCCCAGCCGCGCTCCTATATCGCAATTATTTTGTAAAACATTATGGAATGGGACGTCGGAGTGTGGAAGGGCAATGTGTAACTCAAATTAACCTTCTTCGTAATGTAGATAACACACTAGAAAATTTAAAGAATAACTATTGGACAATGCAAAATGGATATGTAAACCCGGGTATTAATTTTCATAAACTTAAAGAAGTATTGGAAAAAAAATCCAATAGTGAAATAACAGAGTTAATGAAATCAATATGTATTGGAGTACACCACTCTACATCAGTTGCCCCACCAGCTAAGCACAGAGTATGCCAAGTGTATACATCAGCATTGCCTCTAGATGAAGGGATGACTACAGATGAAAAGGGAAAGTGGGAGAAATTTGCTAAAATTGTATTAAATGCATCATATGAAGCAACATTAGCAATTGCAGCTCTAAAATATGCAAGTCTTTCAGATGAAGATAAAGAAGAAAAAAAACGCATAAAGTGCTACCTTACTTTTGTTGGTGGTGGCGCATTTCATAATGACCCGATATGGATAGTTGAGGCAATACAGAACGCTATAACTAAGTACAAAGATTGGCCTATTGATGTTTATCTTGTGCATTATAAAGAATTAAGTAAAAATAAGATATGGGAAACGTTAAAAGTTCCAGATGCTACACCGGATCCTCCTCCAACTATTGTTATTCCTCTATCTTGTGGAGATATTGACTTAAAATCTATAACTAATGGAAAAATATTCACGTTAACAAATTATGGAACTACACAATTTGTTGCAATAAAAGGTGGTGTTAATACATTTGCAGGACATGCAATGGTGAATGCTGCAAATGAAGCTTGTTTGAGTGGTGGTGGTATTGATGCGGAAATAAATAGTACAGGTGGTACTATGTTACAATATGCACGCAAAATGCTACCAATCGTTAAAGACCCATCCACTCGTTGCCCCACAGGAGAAGCAAAAACGACTATTGGTGGTAAACTTCCCTCTTGCTTATGCATCCATGCTGTTGGGCCAGATTACAGCGTAGGTCTAGATAAAAATGGGTTTAAAGATAATGTAAACGACGGCGATATAAAATTATATGAGGCATATGTTGCTTCAATTAAAGAAGCATATAATCATGGATGCAAAAACATTGGATTCTGTTTACTATCATCGGCTATTTTTAAAGGCACGGTGCTCGAACTCGATCATGTCATCACAATTGCAATTCTTGCATTACAAGCATCGGCTTATGAGGGTTTAGACTTTGTATGTTTATATGGATTTAAAGAAGAAGAATACACAAAACTAAAAGAAATACTTGAACAAATTGGGGGAACTACAGACGACCACAAAACTAAACGAGCAGCTCTACTTGTCGACAACTTTAAGCATCTAAAAGATTTAGATGATGAAACATTAGAAAAAAAATATATAAAAAAGAGTCCTACATACAAAGATATTAAAAAGGCACTAACAGCACTAGCAACCCCAGTATATAACGCAAAAGCAGCAGAAGATGCAAAAGCAGAAGCAGAAAAAGCAAAAGCAGAAGCAGCAAAAGCAGAAGCAGCAAAAGCAGCAGCAGCAAAAGCAGCAGCAGCAACAGCAGCAGCAGCAACAGCAACAACAGCAACAGCAACAGCAGCAACAGCAGCAACAGCAGCAACAGCAGCAGCAACAGCAGCAACAGCAACAACAGCAAGCAAACCAGATCAAATGGATGTAGACACGACAACCGCATTAACACATGTTCTTGAATTTATAACAAAAACAAATCTAGCAGAGATGGAAGACACATCTAAAGCTGAAGAAACAATTACAAAAATGATTAATCATATTCAAGAATATAATCCAAATAAAGAACCTACTATGTTTGGTAAAAATAATCAATCATTATTAACTACATTATTAGCGGCCTATGATTTAAAAAATGATATATTTAAACAACATTTGCCACAATTATTTAGTATTATAGATATAGTTAGCTTTAACAATATTATTTATAAGGACCCCACACAAGTTGATACATTTTTAAATAACATATTATTAAGAGAACTTAAAAAGATTGATGCTAAAATTAGAGATAGTAATCCAAGTTCGGGTACTAATTATACAGATTTAACTCTAAAATATGATGATAGTGTTAAAAAGTTTAGTGTAACTTATCCCGACTTTTTACATGAGGCTATAGAACCTATAGCAACATATATAAAAAAAAATCATGGCAATATGCTAATTATAGACGTAACGCCAATAGCAAGTAGTGCATACAATCCTTTTATTGGTGGACCCAAAGGAACAGTACCAGGAACAGGAGCACCAGGAACAGGAGCACCAGGATCAGGAGCACCAGGAACAGGAGCACCAGGATCAGGAGCACTAGCAACAGGAACAGGAGCACCAGTACCAGGAACAGGAGCACTAGTACCAGGAACAGGAGCACCAGGAACAACAACAACAACAACAACAACAATAGATCCTTATGATGAAGAAGATGAGGTAAACACCGATGAAAACTGTGTTATGCCCGGAGTATCAAGTAAAGCATCAACTTCGACTTCAAAAGCAGCTTCAAAAGACCCCCCCACCGCCGGTGTAAAAACTAGTATCCCACAAGAAGAAATAGATGCTATAGTCGACAAAGAGAAAGCTAAGGGAGACATTGCAAGAGCACAAAGAGCTAAAATTGGTGGTAGCACCGAGATTGCAGAATTTAAAGATGATTTAATTAAGAAACCCAATGGTACATTTTACACTATACCCACAACACATATGGAATGGAAAAAATATGGTCAGACCTTTGAAAAATACGATGGACATACTGCAGAACATGTAGCAAGACAAGCAATTGTTATTTCTACACTTACTGCATTTGAAGAGGCAAGTAAAGATGGTATTTATCATAAACAAGCATTTATTAATTTAGAGAACTGGAACAAAAAGCCCACAGCTCCCGAACCCACAACTTTAGAAGTTGAAGTCGCTAAATCGGATTGGGGAGCATTGGCATTAGAGATGACAAAAAAATATGGCAAAATATTTGTTTGTTTAAATATGGCAAATGCAAAAGGTTTTGGTAGTGGTTATATGCACGGTTCTGCTGCTCAAGAGGAGAACATGTTTCGTAGAACAGATTGCCATTTTTCATATAATAAAGGTACGTATACCGACGAAGAGACAAAACAACTTAATGGTGAAGGTCCCCACTCGAAATCCAGAGTACTTATAGATACTGACAGGCCACGTATTTGTATCAAAAGCGAAGAAAAACGCAGCGAAGATGATACAACTAAGAAAATTACTATTGATGGCTATGACTTTCTTCCTACTGAAGAAATTTTTCCATTTATTGAAATGCGATCAGCAGCACCAAAAATAACTAAACCCGTAGCCCCGTTTCCATTAGGACCACATTTAGACGAAGAGATATTTAATTTTCAAAAGAAAGTAGATGCACAATTAGAAACCCTTACGACGAATAACTTTAAATATGTTGTTCTTGGTGCATTTGGTTGTGGAGATTACAATAATATACCAGAAGAAGTTGCTCGCTACTACTATAAAAAACTATTAGAACATAAAGACGCATTCAAAGTTGTAGTTTTTCCTATATATTATGCTGGGCATGGAGCAAGCAATTATAAAGTTTTTCAAGATGTATTTAAATATTGGCCAGACGAAACTGCTAATCTAGACTACACTCCAACGAAGACAACAGCCAAGCCAAACATACCAAGTATTATCAAAGATGGTTTACCCAAAGAATATGTTGAAAATGTTAAAGGTACAGATGGATCGAAAAGTCTAGAGTTTAAAATGATATCAAAACCGCGAAAAAGTGAAAACTTTGGTAAGATGGCTTTTGGTATAGGATTAAGCACTCCAACACGAGATACTTTTAAAGATCACAAGGAGCCAGAACGTTATAAGATATTACTAGAAACTCTTAACCTATTTGATAATAATCTCCCTGATCATTATCATAAGTTAGCAAAAGCCAATGTTTTAAGGTGGGCTGACGCTGTAGACTCGAAAAATAAAATAGTTGAATCAAGTGATATATGTAAAGTTGAATATGGAACTGCGGATTCATTAGACGCTACACATAAAGCTACAAAAAAATATGGTAAACTATTTGCTTGTTTAAATTTTGCAAATGCAACAGACCCAGGTGGAGGTTATACAGGTGGTAGAGGAGCTCAAGAAGAGAATATATTTTATAGAACAGATTGCCACTATACACTTACAAAAGATATAATTAACCAACAAAAGGACAACCCAATAACTTATACTAACTATCATTATACGCCTGATATGACCAACTTGATAAATGGCTATTACAATAGAGTATATTTAGATTGGGAATACCCACGCGTATGCATTCGTGGTCCTGAGACTAAAACCAAAGGATCAGATAACTTCAAGGTACTTGATGATGATGAAGTATTTCCTTTCTATGAGTTGCGCTCCGCAGCAAAAGATTACAGAGATCTAATGAAAGCTAGATACATTAAAGTTCAGGAAGAGAAAGAGAGAATACGAGATGATTATTTTAAAATCCCAAACAACCTTCGTGACAGTGAAATAGATTTGCGAAAACGTATTTGTGCACAGCTCGATACACTAAGACAACACAAACTTAGATATGTAGTTTTAGGTCTCTTTGGTTGTGGTGTTTTTTTAAATCATTTACCAAGTGTTGCAAGGATCTATGGAGAGGAGCTAAAAAAACGCAAATCTGATTTTAGTGTAGTTGTATTTGCTTCCACTGATCCAATATTTAATAATGAATTTAACGAAGCTTGGACTTAAGACCTAATACTTTAACAAATATAATCAATTAACATAAAATTCAAATTTGTTAATAAATATTTAGCATGCATATTTGATTTATTTTTTATAACCTGTTTTTTTGTATATGTTTTTAATAAGTGTTTTTTCTTAATAGTTTTAGTTTTTTCCATTTTGTTGTAATGATTGTAAATATTACAACCATTGTTAATTATATTAATTGTTTTATTAGTTAGACTATAATTTCTTAATATTACAAATACATTTTCACAAGACTTCATTTTTATATCTATTTTTTGTTCAGTGTTTAAATAAATTGATTTTATTTTAAAATTAAATATATTGGAGTTGATTACTTCATGAGTATTATAAATTAATAATGTTTTGAAAAAAATGTAACTTAAAATGTGGGATGTTTCGTTATATAAAGTAGTGCTGTTTTTTGTAATAGTTGTTAAAAATTCAACATAATTAATGTTATTAGCATGTAATATTTTAGCTACTTGAAAAGTGGAATGTATTATTTCGCGTTTATAAAATCTCTCAAATATTTCAATTAGTTTATCAAAATCATTGCTATTATAATAACAATAAGTAAATACATGAATAATAAATGTCCAAAATTCTGTAATTGATTCGTTTAATCCTATTTTACTATAACTATTAGCATTTTTATTAATATTAAATGTACGAATTAAAGATTGATAAGAACTATTGAAATTGTAATTAGTATGTAATAATTTGTCAACATTATATGAATGCATTGTTTCATGAATAAATACTTTAAAAAATTCGTGCTTTCGATATATGTATATTTCACCTGTTTTCAAACATGGATAAGTTAAACCACTATTTATGTTATTTTTTCCTAAAACTTGGTTTGAATTAAGCTCTAATTGTTTAGCAAAATGTGTCATAAAAATATTTATTTCAAGGCCATTTATATTGCAAGAATTTCTTACATTATTATTTGTTACATTGTTATTTGTTGCATTATTATTTGTTATATTTATAATAACTTGTAAAATTAGCAACATAGCTTTCACACAATTATTCAGTTTTTTTATATTAATTTTATCATATATAATAAAATTAAATATAAATGTTTGTTGATTAATAGTATTTTCATAAGAAATGACATAACATTTATCTATATTATAATTAATATAGTCAACTATAGTGGTGTCAATATATTGTGTATTATTAAATACATTTTTTAAAATATAGTTAATTTTTTCTTTTGCATTTTCTACAGACATAACACGTCTACTATTTTCTATATTAAGGTTATTAATATAGCTGTCATATTCTGTGTATTCCAAGTATAGTTTATTTAATAAATGTTTAAAATCATTATGTATACTATTTGGTAATAAATTATATATGCTTTTAAACTGTGGTGAATTATACACATTAAATAAATATTTAGATTTATTTGACATTTTAAAAAATGGATTTTGTTTTAAACTATTATTATGATTATGAGTGTTGGTTGACATATATTAATAATATATAGTAATAATATAGTAATAATATAGGTTAAATAATTAATAATTAGCTTATTAGAAATTATTTAAAACTTATTATTAAAATAATATTAACTATTAATAAGAATGAATATAATTGATGTAATACATAATAGAAAAATAAGCCCCAAGAAAAGTAATAAACATGCAATAACAAGTAATAATGCTATTTTAGAATATTATTTTAATAGTACACCAATTAAAGACAAAGTAAATAGTGACAAAGTAAATAGTGACAAAGTAAATAGTGACAAAGTACTTCATGACAATATAAATGTTAATGCGTTTAATATTCCTAAAAGTAATGACTTCAATAAATTATTAACAATTAATTATAAAGTCCACGAATTAAAACTTATACAAAAACATTACAAGCTTAAATGTAATGGAAATAAAGAATATCTAAAAAATTATTTATATAACTACTTGTTTTATTCTTATAAAATAACCATAATTCAAAAAAATGCTCGTGCTTTTTTAGTAAAATGCTACATCAAGTTCCATGGTCCCGCATTTTACAAACGAAATATATGTTCTAATGATGTTGATTTTTGCACGTTAGATGAGTTAAATGATATTCCATACAATCAATTTATTAGTTTTAAAGATGATAATAATCATATTTACGGTTTTGATATAATATCATTATACACATTATTCAAAAATAAACTATTAACTATGAAAAAAAATAATAATATTGTAACAAACGAAAGCTTTATAGATGTTGAAAATCCATTTACTAAGCAAAAATTTAGTGCTAATATATTAAAACAATTAATAGGTTATATTAATAGTAGTAGAATATTAAAGATTATTATTAATTTGGAATACGATGAGTTGGTTGTTGTCACAGACAGTAAACAAGTAGAAATGAAAATTCTAACATTATTTCAAAAAATAGATAGTTTAGGTAACTATACAAATATAAAATGGTTTCTAGAATTAGATAAAAAACAATTAATTCGATTTGCACGTGAATTAATGGATATATGGAATTATAGAGCAAATTTAGCGTATGAAATAAAACGCGAAATAGTACCTCAATATAGTAATCCGTTTTATGATAGAACTATAAATCAAAATATGTTACAACAATATAGCTTCAGACAAATTCAAAAATATTGTGTTGCTATTATTGACATCTTAGTTAATTCGGGAATCAATAATAATGCTTGTTCTTTGGGTAGTTATTATGTGTTATGTGCATTAACAATAGTATCGCACGAAGCAGCACAAGCATTACCGTGGTTATATGAAGCAACAATTTACTAACAAAACTAACAAAACTAACAAAACTAACAAAACTAACAAAACTAACAAAACTAACAAAACTAACAAAACTAACAAAACTAACAAAACTAACAAAACTAACAAAACTAACAAAACTAACAAAACTAAAAAAGTTTCTAAAAAAAATTATTTAAACGCATAAGTAAACAATTTTTTCACTATTAATATAATTAATAGTAAAAACAACTTAAAAGAATAGTAGTATAATAAACTATAAAATGCCATCCAAACCATCTCAAAAAAAACCCGACACCACACCGGTTCCCGTTCCAGTTCAAGAAGTTGTCCAAGCCGAAACTCCAAAAAAAACCAAAACACCAAAAGCAACTGAAGTTGCGCAGGTGCCTGTTGTGGAAGTTGTTGTAGAAAAGAAAGCACCAAAAGCAAAATCTGCCCCAAAATGTGAAGTACCTATTAGCGAATCAGTAAAACCAGTAGAAGAACTAGATAATGTAGTAGTTGTTGGTGACGCGGCCGAACATTCTATTACACTAGGCTTTACTGATTTTATTGGCCGTTTCCAATCTATGATAACCCAGTTTAATTCTCTAAAAACTGAACTCCGCAATCTAGAGAAAGCAACATCCAGACAACTAAAAATTGCACAAAAGCTAAATAACAAAAAGCGTCGCAAGGGTTCGCGTGCGCCAAGTGGATTTGTTAGACCCTCACTAATTAGTGAGGAGCTTGCTACCTTTTTAGGCAAACCAGTTGGTTCTGAAATGGCACGCACAGATGTTACACGCGAAATCAACAAATATATTCGTGCAAACAGTCTTCAAGATAAAGAAAATGGTCGCAAAATCATTCCTGATAAGCCACTAAAAGCTTTACTAAAGCTTGAAGATAGTGTTGAACTAACTTATTTCAATCTTCAAAAATATATGGGTCCACACTTTCCTAAAGTACTAAAAGTAGTTCCACTAGTTCCAGTAGTTCCGGTTCAGGTTCCTCTTCCAGTAATGTAAATATTGCTAATTTATATTTGTTAAGGTAATATCTTAATAAATATAATATTGTAAAGTGCCCCCCCCCTAGACGCTTTATTTGCGTTTAGTGTATTTTTTTTTTATATATTTTTTTTTACCTATTTTTTTACTTATTTTTCTAGTTATATATCTTTGTTGTATGCGAATTTGTTTACCACCTTTTTTTGCTGGGGGTTTACATAATATACTTTTTCTAAACGCGCTATCTGCATTCCAAGAAGTAATAAAATGAGCATATATTTCTTTATGTTTTTTAATAATAGAGTCTCGTTTTGCTGGTTCTGTTATCATATAGTCTTTATTTTCAAAATCTTTATCATTATTTCTAGTCCATAATTGAGGGTCATACGACTTAGGTACAACCTTAGGTATATAAAATGTAATTCTTTTATATGGTTGATGTTCTTGTTTTTTAAATTCTATATCTTTTAATAGGTTTTTATACTCTGTTCCTAATGCAATTTGTTGTGCACCACTGTCAATTTTATAATGAAAGGTACCCTTTCCTGTTTTACTTTCAGGGTTGTCATAGTAACCGCAGGAAAACATAGTGTGATTCACAGGTCGATATTTTGGTTCTTTTGAGTGAAATGCTATATGAAATAGTCTCAAGGCTGTATCATCTGTTATTTTGGCTTCAATTTTAAAATTAAAATCATTACACTGACCATCTTTAACTAAATCACTTATTCTATATGTTGGGGTTTTTGGTATATCTGTGTTATTAGCTACTAATAAACTAAATAAATCAGTAAGAAGCGTATTTGTTTCTGGAGTAACTAACCAGTTGTCTAGAAATGTTTTTAATTGAGTTTTAAGCTTTTTCCAATTAATATATTCATAAATTGGTTCATCTCTATTGTCATTTGTATAACATTTTTCATAATTTAGTTTATTACAACGGCCTTTTTTATTGGTAGTTGTATTGTGCCATGTTACACTACATTTATGACTACACGCCTTATCTATGTCTTGTTCAGCTGGTTTTGCTGTAATAGCCATATATAATAGTATAATATTATTTTCTAATGAATTATTCAGGTAATACCAATTTAGAATAATTTAGTTTTTTTAATTTACGAGTTTTAAAAACCACCATTATATAATATTACATAATATTACATAATATTTGATAGTTAAAATTTAATTAACTAATGTAATAATTATTTAAAATGTTAGTCCTAATATTAATTAGTAGTAAATGTTTGGCCTCTGTATGAATAGTCTTTTTAAATATAATTTGCTTAATAGCTCAGATTTTCTTCTAATTGCTAGAATGAAACATAGTCATGTTATTTATGATGCAGTAACAAAATCGCTAATTATTGATAATTCTCTCAAAAAAGCGTTAGAACTTGCAAAAAACCGAAAATTGCCAAATGCTAAAATAAAATATAAAGACGCTAAAGAGGTTAACAATCCCTTTCAAATTATTGAAATGAGTGAAAGCCATGACATTCAACCATATATTAGAAATAAAAATAAATAAAAAAAATAAATAAAAATAACTAACTCAGTTTAATTTGTCAGAAAGTATATGGGATAATACTTTTAAAACGTTGTAAAGGCTAATTCTATTTAGGTGCCGTTAGTATCTTCACTCGTGTTCCTGCTCTAGCTAAATTAGCTTGCAAGTCATCTTTATTTGCTTCTAGATCAGGCTTAGTAATATAATTAATTAAAGTTAGACATAATATATTTATAATATGGTAAACGTTTGTAGCTTGATTGTTGTTTATTATTAACTTTGATCTAGATTCGGGGTTACAGCTTTGCACTTTAGTTCTTATTATTTCTTCTGCTTCTGTACCAAATACTTCAACAAGTACTCTATCAGACGCAGATGTAGTTGATTCATTGCTTTTACTACATTCAAAACCTAATTTTGTAGCTAATAGCTCAATAAGTGCTATTAAGCCAGGCTTCGTGTTTATAGTTTTCAATGACTCAAGAATATTAGTATAATCTGTATTTGTAAGTTCTAAAAATTTAAAATGTTTGGCTAAAGCTATTTGTAACTGATTGGAGTCAACACTATTAGCAGAATTAGCTATTGTATTTAATACATCACCAGCACCGCCTTGTTGCGGTTGTTGTCCAAAAAATCCAAAAAGATCTGATAATAAAGTAGTAGAATTAGAAGTTGATGAACTATTAGCAGATGCTGAAGGACTATTCGCAGATGCTGAAGGACTATTCGCAGATCCAGATGATGCAGCTTGTTCTATGCCGCCATTCTGTCTTGGTTGCGAGTGCACAACCCGGGGGGTAGTAGGTGGCGCTGGCAGAGTAATATCTATAAGCTCACTCGGAAATACTACTGCTCTACAAATAGGACATGTTCGAGATGACACTAACCACTGTGTAAGACAGTCTCTATGAAATAGATGCGGACATGATAGGATCTTTACAGGATTTCCATTATCAACTACAGAAAATTTTTCTAAACATATTCGACACGTTTCACTACTAAATGTTGATTCTTTTTGTGTAGTTTCTATTTGCACAGGTGTTGGTACTATTAGCACACGCATCCGTTGTTTACCTACTAGTCCCATATTATAACAAGCATATGAATAAACTATAAGAATAGCAATAGCTGCCATCGCATATACAGCATATGGTAGGGTGCCTCCAATATGTTGTCTGACATAATAATGCCTAGTCTTTCTATATGATTTGCGTTTAGGTTGCTTTAATGTGTAATGACGATGTTTATTTTTAAAGTGTTTGGTTTTATTTTTTCTTTGTTTTTTTTGTTTACGACTTTTGAAAACCATTATTATATAATATAATAATATATTAGTGATAATTATAAAATAAATAAATAAAAATAAATAAAAATAAATAAAAATAACTCATTTTAATTTTCAAAAGTATATGGGATAATACTTTTCAAAAGTTGTGAAAGTTATTATGAGAGTTCTTATTTCTATGCCTTAAGTCTATCAATGGCCATTTTTAAATTATTTCGTAAGTCTTCTTTATTCTGTTTTAGATCGGGGTCATTCATATAATTAATTAAAGTTATACTTAATATATTTATAATATGGTTAGCATATGTAGGTTGGTTTTTTTTTAACTTTAATTTGGCTCCTGAACTACAGTTTTGCACTTTATTTATTATTATTCTTTCTGCTTTTAAGCCAAATACTTTAACAAGTATTCTATCATACTCATGTGTAGTTGGATTCACACTTTCATTACAATCAAAACCTAATTTTGTACCTAATAGCGTAATAAATGCTTTTAAGCCATCGTCTGTGTTTATTTGTTTAAATAACTCGAGAATAGTATTATATTCTTGATCTGTAAGATTTAAAAAATTAAAATACTCGGCTATCTTTTGTTTAAAATTAGTAGGGGTAACGAGATTAGCATAATTAGCTATTGTATCTAATACAGAGACAGTGCCGCCGCGTTGAAAAAACCTAAAAACGCTTCCTAATACATTAGGACTAGCAGAATCAGAAAGACCAGTGGTAGGTGTATAAGGAGTAGAAGTAGAACCTGTATTTGTACCTAGTTCTATGTCACGATCAGCAGATGCTTGATTATGCGTAGATCGCGAGGACACAGGTATAGGGGTCGTGGGTGGCGATGATACAGGTGCAGGGATAATAGGTTGCTCTAACACAGGTGCTGGGATCGTCGGTTGCTCTAACATAGGTGCGGGGGTAATAGGTCGCGATGGCAGAATAACATTTGTAATAGTATCGTTATTTACTTCTCCTCTACATACAGGACATGTTTTAGATCTTATAATCCAGTGCATAATACACTCTCTGTGAAATACATGTAAGCATTGTATCGTTGCATTTATAGTATCTGTAGTCATTGGTTCTAAACATATTTCACATTCATCACCATTATATATATCACGCTGTTGAGCCTCTAGTTCTTGTTGCGCATTTTGCCTAAATTGCCTATCTCTTCGCATACGTATTGGGTTAAATCGTTGTAGACGTCTCCGCATTATACCTACTGCTCCCAAATCGTAACATACATATGAATAAATTATAATAATAGCTACTACTCCCATCGCAATTATAGCTTCATCAGATAGCTCATCGGAGGCACCTCCAATATGTTGTCATACATTATAATAATTCCGCGTTTTTCTATGTGGTTTGCGTTTAGGTTGTTTTAAGGTATGACGACGACGTATATTTTTTCTACTATTTCTACTATTTCTACTATTTCTAATATTTCTACTATTTCTACTATTTCTACTATTTCTACTATTTCTACTATTTCTACTATTTCTATATTTTCTCTTATAGTAACCTGCTTCTCTTGTTTTTACAGGAGTAGTTGAGCGTCTAGCGCGTGCTATTTGTTGTTTAGCGCGTGCTATTTGTTCTTCATGGCTAGGTGGTACCTTATTAATTTCTTTAATTTTCGCTTGTGCTTCCAAATAATTATAAATAATTGGTATATCTATATTCTGTATTGGTATATTGTTATTTGTAGAAAAACTTTTTCTTTTGAAACTATTTATTTTATAATTATCATATAAATCAGTTATAGCATCATATATTGAGTTAATATTTAAACTTGATAATGGTTCATTCTTATAAGTATAGTCTTCTATAGATTGTGCTGGATAATAATAAGATCTATTTACATCATCACCTTTAAGCTCGTCTATTGAAAATAAATTCATTATATAATAGTAATAATAAAAAATAAATAAAAATAAATAAAAATAAATAAAAATAAATAAAAATAAATAAAAAAATAAATAAAAAATAAAATTGATTTAAGAAAATAACAATAATATTAGTAGTATTCTATTATTAACTATGGCGTCTATTGTATCTGGTGCTGCGTTCAATGTTTCTACTGATTTTGTCTATACCAAGCCAAAGTTGAATGCTAACAATGGTAAAGCAATTGGCATTCTTAATAAGAATGATATGAAATCACTTCATATTAGTACACCACTTATGCTTACTTGGGGTGTAAATGAGTGGGCAGATGACAAATCTGGAAAGAAAACATATGATTTAGCACTTCAATTTCCAAATGAAGAATATAACAATACTGATTGTATGGCATTTTTAAAGAATATGCAAGAACTAGAAACACGCATTAAGAATGATGCTATTACAAATTGCAAAGAATGGCTAAACAAACCAAAAATGAGTTCTGATGCGGTAGATGCATTATGGAGCCCAATGTTAAAGTATCCAAAGGACAAGGCGACAGACGAATTTGATTATTCGCGTGCACCAACTTTAAAAGTAAAAATTCAATATTGGGATGACCATTTTCAAAAAGTAGAACTATATAATGAATCGCGTACATTAGTATTTCCTAATGATGATAATATCCCTATTACAGATTTTATTAGCAAAGGTTCAAATGTAAAAACACTTATTCAATGTGGTGGTATTTGGGTTGCCAATGGTAAATTTGGAGTAACTTGGAAATTAATTCAAGCTATTGTTAAGCCTAAAACAACGCTTAGTGGAAAATGCCATATTATCTTATCTGACAAAGATAAGGAAAAACTAACAACTGCAGTTGAAGCAGACGATGATGATGAGGATAACGAAGTAATTAATAAAACAGTTTCAAATGTTACGCAAGTTCAAGACAGCGACGATGAAGAAATTGTTGTACAACAAGAAGTAAAAGAAGTAAAAGAAGTAAAAGAAGAAAAAGAAGTAAAAGAAGTAAATGATAATGATGACAATGTAAAGCAAGTTCCAGTTGAAGATGCACCAAAAAAGAAGCGGATTGTTAAGAAATAAATTGTTAAAAAATAAATTATAAACTAAACTAAAAATAGCATATATATAATTTTTTTTTCATAAAAAAATTATAAACTTTACTCCAAATGTATATGAAAAGTAATTGTGCCTTTTATACTATTGTCTAGTATATTGTTAATGTTAATGTTAGGAATTCCTTCATTTTCAATTATATAAGTTTGGTATTTACACATTTTTAACATACTAATATTTATAGTAAAGTTACTATTATTTATAACAACACTAATAGTATTAACATTATTAGTAATATTTTCTAATAATGTGCTAAATTTATTGTTATAAGTGTAGTGGATATTATTATTACTGTCTATTGTTATATTATTATCTAAAATAGGATATATTTTAATAATAGCATTTTCGAATGCTAATTCACGATGCCATAATGGAACATATACAATATCATTTGCTATAGTTAATCTATAAATATCGCTATTTAGCAAATTTGAAATAGTAGGACTAATAATATATATATCATTTTTTTCTAAAATACCAATGCTAATTTTTTTTATAATATTAACAATATTATTTGTTAATAAATAATTAGTATGTGTTATTGGTGTATTTATATTATTATTATTGAATTTTAACAATACTAAATAAATATCTTCTAATATTATTAATGAGAAATTAGAAAATAATGTTTCTAAAAACTTATATAATTGTTTGTTTGCTTCTATTTTTAGATCATCCAAACTATTACTATTTAAAACATTAGTGTTACCATAATAGTTTACAATATAATTAATAAAATTTATTACCAAATTATTATATGAGTCATCTTCATTTAAAGGTTCATTAGCATTTAAAGGTTCATTAGCATTTAAAGGTTCATTAGCATTTAAAGGTTCATTAGCATTTAAATCATTGTTTTTAATGAAGTCTCTTAAAGTAACAAATGCACAATTAATATTTTGAAATAGCAATGTTGCATTATGATTATTAGTATTTTTATCAGGATGATAAATTAATGATTGTATATGATAATGTTTTTTAAGTTCATTATAACTAATATGTTGAATATTAGTAATATCGTAATTTTTAATATTTAAAATATTAATAGCATCACTTATTTTCATTTATTAGCTCTATTAAATATAATGTAAAACTTTCTAAATGAAAGATGGGTCTATAATTATTATTATAATTTTTAAAAAATATTAAACTATGCACTATTAAGTCGTTTATTGAACTACTTTTAATAATTTTTCGCAATATTAAATTTTGTATTATATAAAAGAAACATTCTTGAATATTTAAATTGTAAATTAATATATCATATAATAGCGTTCGTATATTTTTAATATTGTAATTATTGGCTATTAACATAGCAATAAAAGTTTCACATATAGATTTATGGTGTTCTATATAACTAATATTTTTAGAAATATCTAAAACACTATATATGTTAGGGTTATTCACTTTGTATATAATAGATTCCAATATATTAGAATTTGGATTATGTGCTTTTTCTTCAATGCAATTATGTTTTAAAAATTGTTTATTGCTTTTATTTGATATAGCATATATATTTTTTTTTGTTAACTTTGAAAAGTAAAGAATTTTTGATATATTAATAATTTTTTCAGGTATAAAACTAATACATTCTGTTATTATGATAAATCGAATAAGTATTGAAGAAAATAATTCTTTTTGCATATAATGATATAACAAATCTAATAAGTCACAGTTGATTTTATCAAAATTGCGCAAAACAATATAGCCTCTTTTAAAATCAGAAGAAGCAACAGAATTATATACAATATTATATATATCATTCCATAAACTTTTACTGTTATAAATAAAATTTTCTATATCTATTTCATAATGAATATCACTAATCTTAATATAAAATTCGGTTTTGCTTACACTTATATATAGCTTTTTCTCATATTTTAAACCACTAGGACTAAAATATTGTAAAAGTTTTAATACACTTTTATATTTATAAGAACATGGTGGACCGTAAAAAATATAATTTGTAAATTTATCATTATTTATAATATTAACATTAGGATTAACGTTAGCATTAGCATTAGCATCAAGATTAGCATTAGCATCAAGATTAGCATTAGCATCAAGATTAGCATTAGCATCAAGATTAGCATTAGCATTATTAATTATAGCTAATAATTCTTTATTAAAACAATATTGACTATTATCATTTATAATTTCACAAAAACTTTTTTTTAATGATGCCATACTTAACCTTATGATTACATTACATTAGTAAAATTAATTTAAATATTAATAACTTACTATTTAATAATAGTGTAAAAATAGTGTAAAAATAGTGTAAAAATAGTGTACAAATAGTTTTAATATATAATATATAAATAAATTAAAACTAATACTATTAATTTATTAGTAGGCTGCATTAATGATTTGTGAACCATTAGAATCTATAAATTATGAGTTCATAATTTTAAATGAACCCGTAAAAAATAGTGTTGTTCAATACAATTATTTTTATAAAATATTATATTCAACTGACATATTGGTATTAACTAGTATATTTACAATATTTGAATTAACTAATTTTGTATTAGAAAATGATAATATTACTTTTAGCAAAAATAATAATAATTTTGATGTATTTAATAAATTAATAGCACTTGAAGAATATTTATTAAAATTACTAAATTCACATAAAACAAAAGTATATAAGTTCAAAGAAATATATGACAATAAAACGTTTAGATTTGTATTTAATGAATATAATGAAATGTTAGATAATAATGTAAATATTATGACTATTAAAAATAAGCTGTTTATTTTAAAAATATCTGGATTATGGGAGTCTAAAGAATCAATTGGGTTAACCTTTAAATTTATAATTGTAAATAAGTATTTACACTTTAGTTAATAGGTTCAACAACTCCTCTTTCATCTGTCGAAAAAAACACTAAAGTAATATGTATCATAAGTATAAAAATAAAATTTACAACTGACAATATATATGTTAATAATTTAGTTAATTCGAGTGATAAATCTTCTTTTGCATCGCTCTTATTTAATGTTCGTAATAAAAAAGTACTAATTAAAACTACTTGTAATAATAATAGAGCAGATGACATAAATGAATATGTATGATAATCTGGTGTAACTTTATTAGAATTTATTCTAATAAAGAATATAATATTTAAATAAATAATATATACTATTACCAATAAAGTTAATACTATAGGTGCAACCATTCCTAAACTGGCATAAAAAGCTACATCAGTTCCAAAAAGTTCATTATTGCCTTGGTCACGTTTAACATTTGTATATGATATTGCTACAAAAATCATTATTGTTAATGCTAGTCCTGTTAAACCGTAACCCCATATTGTCGTTGTTGCAGGACCAATATTTCCCAATTTTGTATAATTTTCTTTAAAAAATAGCTTAATAATTATTCCAGCACAGGCTAATACTATTAAGTTTAATAAATCCAAGTTATTATTACTACTTATTCCTATTCCAAATATATTTAAATCATCTTTGGCACTAGACGACATATATATAAAATATATATTTTATATATATTTTATATTAGTATAAAAAATCATTATAAAAAATCATTATAATATATATAATAATGAAAGAATCAATAGATAGTAAAATATTATATATTGATAGTAATGATCGCGATATAACAAAATGGCCTAATTCATCTGAATTTGAAATAACCTGCCCTCAAGTGTATAATAATGTTCAATCATTAAGTTTATTAAATATTGTCTTACCAAATTCTATATATAATATTAGTAATTATTTACAAAATAATAAATTAGTAATAACTATATCTGGATTAGAAGAACGCATAATAACATTAGAAGATGGTTATTATGATGTTGAAACTTTAAGAAGTTCTTTACAAAATAAAATAAATAGTAAATGTGAGTTAACTGGAAATATGGTTATGGTTATTGAATATAATAAAGTGAGTCAGAAATTTTATTTTGGTCGTAAAAATAATGCTATTATTAGTGGTGGTTCTTTTCAACTAAATTTTGATAAACAATTGGATTATTCTTCTTCATGTGTAACAAATATAAATGTGTTTTCGCAACATAGTAATTGGGGTTTAGGGTATATATTGGGTTTTGATAAAAAAACACATACTTCAAGATCTATTGATGGTTCAAATAATCTAACATTTGACTATACTAGTAGTTTATGGATAGATACTAGTAGTGCTAGTGTCATTAGTTCTCCTTATCCACACACTTTAGATGCCAATGAAAATATATATATTGAATTGGAAAAATATAATAAATCTGATAGCTTAAAACCTTATTTATCTTACAATTATAATAATTCTAATTGTGGAATTGTAAATTCTGCATTTGCTAAAATTCCAATTCATGCAAATAGTGGTACTAATACTGCTTTATTAGATCATGAGATTTCGTCTACTATAAGTCATTTTAAACCCCCAATTGAAAAAATAGCAAAATTAAAAATAAAGATTAGATATCATAATAATATGCTTGTAAATTTGCAAAATGCTAATATATCATTAAGTTTATGCATTAATCAATTAAACAAAGATTTTGATCATCTTTTACGCTAATGCATTAAGGCATTAAGGCATTAAGGCGTTAAAGCGCTAATGCGCTAATTCATTAAAACATTCTTCACATAAAGGTATATATTCATGTATACCAATTAGTATTTGTGTGTCATTATTTATAATACGATGACTATAGCGCGATAGTCCATTACATAATCCATTACATAAGCCATTTACACTATTATTACACATACCTGAAAGTGGATATACTTTAGAAGCATAAGGAAGTAAATTCATCATTGTTCCAAAGCTATCTCTCTTATAGTCTAAATCAAGACCACATAAAATAACAGTTTTCTTTAAATTAATATGTAAAAACAATACCCATTTATCAATAGACTCAAAAAATTGTGCTTCATTTATAAAAATGTATTGTGCGTTTGCAATAATATTATATGTTTCGCCAGTAATAAATTCTTCCATACTTTTTACACAATAACATTCAATAGACTGTTTATTATGGCTAACTATAAGGTTTTCACCATAACGATTATCAAGCTCATAATTAATTGCAATACATTTGTCTTTTCCGTAACTTTTAACATATAAGTTATAAAGTTCAACTAATTTAGTAGTTTTTCCAGAAAACATGGGTCCATAAATAATACCAATAAATGGAGTATTAATGTCCTTCATAGTGTGTTACTATTTTATAAATAAATAAATAAATTGTAATTAAGTATTAATAATTAGTAATTTCAATTTTAAAAATAAACCATTTTTAAATTTATAATATATTAACATATTATAATACGTCAATAATGAATACTAATACATGGACAGATGATATTGATGCCGTGCTAAATAATATTAGAATAAATTGCGTTATATTAAACAAACTACACAAACAACGCTATTTTGAATTAAAGTCTACATTAAAGTATTACAGATTGCCAGTTATTATATTAAATGGAGCAAACAGCATAATAGCAGTTGGTCTGCAACCTTATGCTGATCAAGGAACAATTAGTTTATCAACCTCTTTAATAGCCTTAACTTGTGGTATAATTGGTTCAATCGAGTTATATTTTGGAATACAAAAGCGACTTGAAAATGATATGATAAGTCAACGTGATTATTATCTTCTCTCTGTTGATATATTTAAAACATTATCATTAAACCGCGAAAATAGACCTGTACCTGCAAAAGACTTCCTTGAAAAGTCGTATAATACTTATACAAAATTGATTGAAAGTTCATCAGCTCTTAGTAGAGTTAAAGGTGATAAATTAATTCCAATAGAGTTCAACATTAACGATATTAATGATAATAATGATAGTAATGAAATTGTTGTATTAACCCCAAAACCAAGTGGCCGAGTTGATTTGTCAACCGCTGAATTAGAATAATTAATTTGAATAATTACTATAACTATTATTATGTTTTTTATACAAAAAATATAAAAAATATAAAAAACATAAAAAACATAAAAAACATAAAAAACATAAAAAACATAAAAAACATAAAAAACATAAAAAACATAAAAAATAATAACTATAAATTAAAATCATTGTTAACAAATTGACTCAACATTTTATAATCTTCAATAAATATATTTTTATTGCCTTGATACTTAAATATAATATTATTTTTTTTTACTTCAAGTTCTGTTGGTGGATATAACTCATTCCATAAAATTAGTACATCATGTTCTATAACATTTGAGAGATTTAATAATGGATAACTATATTTCATATAGGCAAGTGACCTGGCTATTATTCCACGAGAATAATTACATGGAATATAATATTTATGAGTTGATGTTCCATCGACCACATGAGAGAATTTCTTGTTGCTACGCAAATTGTTTGTATAATAATTTGTTAAAACTATATTGTGCATGTCTTTATTTGCCTTATTATAATTTTTTGTAAATGATTGAGGAAATATGTGTTCTGCGCTAAGATTATTATATTTAGTATATTTTAAATTGTTAAAATTGCATTCGTCTGTGCAGTTACATAAATCATTATATAAGTCATAATATATATTGTTGTTATAGTAATATTGTTTTATAGTTTTAATAGAATAATATTTTGTAGGCAATACACGAGTAATAGAATTATATTTTGTAGGCAATACACGAGTAATAGAATTATAATTTCTGCGTAATAAAAGAGAAACAAACAATTTAGTTTTAGAGAAGTAGGAAAAAAAACGCATAAAATATTACTTCTTAAAACTAATATATATTTTACTAAATATAAAACTGATAAAAAATGCTTAAAAAAAATTGATAACTAATTTTTTTTATGAAAACTTTAATCAAATTAATCATTATATTAAATCAATGACAGGTCATACACCTAGCATAGAACAAAGTCAAGAATTTTTATCAACAATGCATACTATGATTGATGATTTAGATACTATTTCTTCTAACATTGATGAGGTTATTTATTTAAGATTGGTAAATGGACTACAACGCTTATATAATATACACAATACAGGAACACAAACATCTAGTCCTAATTATGAAACTATTAATCGAACAAATATTCAAACAAATAATGAAGAAAATAATATAGCCCAAAATATTAATAGCGCGCTAATAAGACATTATGAACGAGTTAATGACATTAGTGGTATTCCTATAAATGCTTATCCTGTAAATAGTGATAATGCAAATAATCAAAACAATCATAGTATGCATTGGATAGAAGCGGCGCTCAGAGAAGGGATAACGCGAACATGAGCTTTGTCTGGATATACCAATATTGAGCAAATATTAGAACGCGTAAAATAAACTAGTTAGCAATTTTATAATATAAAAAGGTTGTTGTACTAACTGATAAAAAATGCTTAAAAAAAATTGATAACTATTTTTTTTATGAAAACATTAATATTTATACTAAATCAATGACAGTACATAGTACTATTAGCGCACAACAAAATCAAGAATTTTTATCAACAATGCATACTATGATTGATGATTTAGATACTATTTCTCATAACATTGATGAGAACACTTATTTAAGGTTGGTAAATGGACTACAACGCTTATATAATATAGTTAATTCATCAAACCAAACATCTAGTCCTAATTATGAAACTATTAATCAAACAACTATTCAAAGTAATAATGAAGTCGAAATTACTAGAATTTTAGCACAACATTATGGAAGAGTTTATGACACTAGTGGTGTTCTTATAAGTAACGAACCTTATCCTATAAATGATACTATTAATGCTAATGCTAATGTTATTGCTAATGAAAACAATGAAAACAATGAAAACAATGTAAACAATGACGCAACTAATCAGCAAGCTATCTATACTAGTTATGTTGCTCTTTATAGTAATGCGTTTGATTATTGGAATCAACCACAACATCGTTTTCGGCGCACTAATTAAGCAAATTTATAATATATAAATGTGGTTGTGCTAAGTAAAATACCACCCCATAATGTGTCTAATAGCACTAATAATGGCGACCACTCGTTAAAAAAAGCATAGTTAGTTGTTTCATAAACTCCGTTTATTAGCACACCTAATAAAAACGCATCTTTAACTGGTGCATTTTTTTTTATTATAAAATAATAAAGTCCACCAACTAATATTACATAACACGCAAATGCAGATGCAAATCTAACTTTTAGATCTGTTTTTTGTACTTTTTTGAATATAGGCAGCATAAAATCTTTAAACACAAATAAATATGTTAAGTCTAATATTAGCATTAACGAAGCAATAAGCGCTAGTTTTTTTAACATTTATATTATAATATAATATAAAAAACTATAATATAAAAAACTATAATATAAAAAACTATAATATAAAAAACTATAAAATATAGTGTTAGTTTATATATAATAAATGAAACCACAGTTTTTATATTATTATAAAAAAAACAAACTATTATTTATACTATTTTTACTAGCCATTATATTACTTTTTTCATTTATAAATCAATCATATATGTAATATAGTGATGCATGTAATTACACACCATACTTTTCTTTAATCCATAATTTTAATGTATCGAGACTACAAGTTAAATAATTAGCATCACTATTAGTATTAAAGCCTTCTAATTTTAAAAACTTTGGTTTTTTCATTTTATCGCTTTTATAAAATATGTAGTCGCCATATTTTCCTTTTCTAATTGATAAGCTATTTGAAATATGGCGTAGCAAACTATTTGAAACAGGGTCGCATGTTTCCAATATAGTAATTGCATCTTCAATTGTTAACTCTTTAAATGGAACATTTATTTTAACACTAGTGAGAGATTTGCGCAACTCTCCACACTCTAAATAATAACCATAAGAGCCATATTTTAAGTAAACGTTTTCATTATTATAAACTCCCAATAATTTAATAGTCTCTTGGGATGACTCCATTACTTCTTCTAAAGTATAATGACCTGCTTTTAATAAGTCAATGTCTATATTTTTTTTTACTCCATAAAATCCCAATGATCCATCTTCTTTTGTATATTTAAGCGTTGGTCCATTTTTCCCTATTATATATGTGTGTTTATCATCTAGAGCTATTTGCAATTTTTTACTATCACTTTTTAAAGAGTCAATATTATTTAAATTGCTTGATAAAATTTGTGCTTCAATTAAATTATTGCATTCACCACATACATCATAATACGCTTTATTTCCCGACGCAACAACATCTAGGTCGTCTTCCATTAATTTTGTATATTCATAGTCAAAAAGCTTATTAAAATGTGTTATTAAGAATTCAACAGTAATAATTCCAAGCTGCGTAATGACTAATTTGTTTTTTTCATTACCAAATTCTTTTGTGCATGTTTCTTTAGTAATAGAATCATCAATTAAAGTATAATCTGTTGTTGTTATTTTTTTCCCCTGAATATGCTCTTTTTTCACATAATTACGTTCTATAATTTTATCTAATAATGATGAAAATGTTGAAGGACGACCTATTCCTTTTTTTTCTAACAATTGAACTAAATATGCCTCACTATAATGTGATTTTAAGTCTTTCAAAGTTTCTTTGCATATTATTTTATTATACTTTGCAATACCCTCTGTAATATTTTTTAAATAGTTATAATATTTATCATCACTAGGTTTATTTACTATTTTCCAGCCTAAAAAAGTATTTTCTAATGCACTATACTTATAATGCGAGTCATGTGGAGCACTAATAGTCACATTAATTTGATTATAGCATGCATTAGACATAACACTTTCCAAACTGTTTGTATATATTAGTTTATATAACTTAATATGCTTTATGCTATATTCCGGATTATCAAGTGTTTCAAGTGTTATATTTGTAGGGCGAATTGCTTCATGTGCGCTATTTATAACAAGTTCTGTTTGGCAAATCTTAGTTAAGTCTTCTGCATTAGCAACATAATAAGCACCATATTTTGTAGCAATAAATAGTTTACATTGTTCTATAAAATCTTCACTATAGCATTTGCTGTCTGTTCTCATATAAGTAATATATCCATCTTCATATAATTTTTGTGCACAGCTCATAGTTTCTTTTGGTGAAATGTGCAAATTATTACTTGCTGCTTGTTGAAGTGTTGAAGTGCTAAACGGTTCTGGTGGAGTTTGTGTTAGTGTTTTCTCTTTTGACTTAGTTAATATATGATCATGATTTAGAGTTAACTCTAAAAAGTCGTTTATTGACTCGTGGCTATTGTGATTTTTGTTTAATACAAATTCAATGTTTTTACTTGTAAAATAACCAACACTGTTAAAACTTAGTGTTCCGGGAGATGCTTGAATTTCTTTATAATTGTCATATACCAATCGTAGTGCCGGCGTTTGACAGCGACCGGCGCTTAGTGCATTTTTACTATTTGCTACTATAAACTTCCATAATAATGGGCTAATAGTAAATCCAACAAGTAAATCTAAAATCTGGCGCCCGTGTTGTGCATAAACAAGATTTAAATTTATGATTCTAGGATTTGCCAAGGCATTTTTCAAGGCTTGTACAGTAATTTCGTGAAATACTATGCGTTTAGTTTTTGTCACATCTAAATTAAAAACTTGTGTAATATGCCAAGCTATTGCCTCTCCTTCGCGATCATCATCAGTAGCCAATATAATTTCACGTGCTCCATTTATTGCCTTCTTAATTTTAGTAAGTTGTTGTTGTTTGCTTTCGATTATATTAAAAGATGGTTGGTAATTAGCTTTAATATTTATTTGTTCTAAACTTGAGAGATGTGTTATGTGTCCATAAGATCCAATTACTTTATATCCGGGACCTAAGAATGTTTCTATTTTGCCACATTTTGCCGGAGATTCAACAATTAGCAAAGTATAACTCATTTATAATTTAATAGTATTATTAACTATTAAATTATATCAATTATTATTTTAAAAACAAAAAACAAAACAAAACAAAACAAAATAAAACAAAACAAAATAAAACAAAACAAAACAAAAGTTTACTCTTTGGGTTTTGCTATACTTGCTTTTGGATTTGAAAGCAAATACCGTATTTTCATTAGTTCATGATCAGGATAAACACCTCCTCCTTTTCCTGGTTTAAAAACATTTATTAATGAATTTCCAGTTAATAATAAAATTTTTGCCAAAATGTCATTTTGAGTAAATTTAGAATATTGAGCTTTTTCAAGCAAACCTGACTTTATTTTAGCAAATTCTTCACTGGTTATTACCAAAGAGCTAATAGATTTTTTTGAAATATTTGAAACATATAATTTGTAAGCATCATCGACACTTGAACCAACAATTCCGTCTTTAGTAAATTTGTTGTATAATTCAACTACAGATTTAAACTTTGATGCCAACATATAATGTTTTACACTAGACCAGTTTTTCCCATCAATTACTAAATTTGGTACTAAAAAATTTGTATCTAATTTTTTTCGCCAATCGAAGTATTCTTTATTATTATTAAGCTCTAATATATTTTTGGCAGTTTTAAATTCCGGTGCAATACTTTCACCGCTACCTTGACCCACTTTTACATGTCTAGACTTATTATATATTTGAATAGTGATCGAGTTATTATAATATTTTGAGTTTGGATTACTACTAATTAAAGCGTCATTGTTTGCTGTTGTTGTTTTTACATCATTTTTGTTGGCAAACTCTATAAAATCGGGTATTAAAACATATAGTCCAGCCAATTTTTCCATACATTTTTCTAAAATTAGCTCTTTAATTCTATAAGGCAATTCATTAAAAGTAAAGGCACCACGCTCTATATTTTTATCATAAGTAATTAATTGGTAATGACTGCTATATTTACTTATTGAATAATCAAAAATAATATAATACGAAGGTTCAAATATTCCTTTTGCTTGTATTACTTTATCTGCTTCGCTACATTGTAAGACTAATTCTTTTTCGCCTTCTAAAAAGTGTGTCTGTGATAATATAATAAACTTTACATTATATAGTCTTTCCAAAGTAACAATCGCCCAATTATCTGCCCAATATTTTCCACCTACAGTTGAAATTACTTTTTTAAGATCTTGAATGCTATTTACATCTTTCATAAATTCAAATTCTTCTAATAATTCTTGATATTCTTCAGTTTCTTGGTTTGCAATAGTGTACTTATTAAAATTAACCTTGGCATCATCAATTAAATTTTTCTTTGTTTGTCCGTCTATCGTTCCGCCTATTTGTTTTTTAATTACTTTATGTATATTTTTGAACTCCTTTAGCAAAGTTTGTGATTTATTCATTCCACCATAAAACAATTTAAAGAATTCAGAATAAATATTAAATTGTGCTTCATCTACTTGACCTGCCAATTTTTCACGAATAGCTTTTACAGAGGTTTCAATTTTTACCGTTCTTAATCCATCGCGCAATGCTGCAAAAAAACAATCACCACCGCCTTCATTTGCTTTTATAGAATATTTTACACTTTTAAGATACTTGTTTACCCAATTGTGTGTTGGATCTTCAACATATTTGCTAATTTCGTAATCGCTTTCTTCTTTTGTTTGACTTTCTAAAGCCAATATATCAATGTGTTGTTTTTTTTGTAAGTCTTTTCTAATATTCTCTCTTTCTTTAGTTTCGTCGTCACTATCATTGTCGTAAGCATCGTCATCGTCATCGTCATCACTAGTGTCAATAGTGTCAATAGTATCATCTTCACTAATTTCATTGTCTTTATTAATATTAACTGTTGATGAATCTAATTTGCTTATTAAGGCTTTTGCAAATCTAAATAGGAGTGGTTCTGGCATTTTAGATAAATCAATATCGCCATCATCATCTAATAATGAAGCATAATCACTATTATATGTTTCGTAGATACCAATTTTCGCTACTACAAAACCATTATTTGCTAAATAAATATTAAAATAAACAATATTTTTATTTTTATATTCAAATTGTGGCAAACCCAAAACAAACTGTATGGTTTTATTATATATTTTAGCCGAATAAACACATGAATCATGTTGGATATCACTAGATGCTAGTGCTGTTGTTTCTTCATATTTAACTGTATTATTAATGTTAGATAATATCATTATATAATATAATATAATTATTTTATAAGGAATATTTAAACTATTATTTATATAATGTTTCATATTTATCGCATATATTCATTAATTTAAATTTTATTTTATTTGTAAAACTTGGATAATTGCTATTATTTGATATTAGCATTTTTATATTTTCAAATATTTTTAAATCACAATCTAATGTTTTAACAATTTGGCTGTCTTTAAGTAATTCGTTATAGCATATTACTAAAAATTCTTGTATTGTTTCGCAATATGCTTTATTATTTTCTAATTCTAAATTTTTAATAAAGAATTTGTTAAATGTAGAAAATAATGAATACATAGAATTATGATTTATGAAAAAATCATTATAAAATTTACTTTTATCTTCACAAGAAGACTCTGAATTAATAGTGCAAATCTTTTTATAAAAATTTATTATAAAAATTATAAAACACTTATATTTATCATTATTCTTATTTACAGCATAATCATCATTAGTTGCATTAGCATTATATTGAATAGTGTTATCAAAACAAGCAAAGTCTTCATATGATTTTTGCAATAAATTATATATATGTAATGTTTCTAATTTATAATTTTTATTATAATATGCAGAAAATATTGAAAATAATATATTAATATAAATACTACTATAAGCCACGTTATTATAACATATGTAATTTATAATATAATTATCAACATAATCAATAGTTTCATTATTATTACTTTCTACACAATTATCAATTAATTGTATATAGAGCGTTATTAACTCTTGTTCTAATTTTGCATAATTAGTTGGTGATAATTTGTTTAATATACTTTTAATTGTGCTTTTAAGCAATTCTATTTTTGTTTTGGTTTCTTGTTTTTTTTTGAGAGAACTATTATGACCATTATGACCATTATTACCATTATGACCATTATGACCATTATGACCATTATGACCGTTATTATTATTATAAACACTATTATATTGTTGATAATAATTATCATTGACTTTAGTTTTTGTTCTTGTTTTTTTAAATCTAAAATCATTATCATTTTCAATAGTATTTAATGAAATATCAATATTAATAGCATTTAAAATAGAATTTAAACAATCTAACAACTTTGTGTCTAATGTCTTATTTTCCAATGATTCATAATAATTAGTAATAAATGAAGAAGAGTAGCAAATCATTTTATATTAATATAACTATTATATTTATTCTTTTAATTATTTTCGTTTTATTAATATATATAAAGTATTGCATTACTATTAATAAAGACTATGAATATACTTACAACAATTTTGAGTTTTTATGATGAACCACAAAGTAATGTTAGTAATGATTATGATAATTGCTTTAAATTACCAATTGAATATTTAGAAGATTCAAAAAAGAAACTTTTAAGTACTAATATTATTAGTGATTTAGAATTAAAAGTAACAAAAGAAGATGAGACTGTAACTAGCAGTGCAAATAGTAGTGCAAATGCAAATGCAAATAGTAGTGCAAATAGCAATGCAAATAATAATACAAGTGTTTATAATTTATATTATCATGTTTTTGACCCAACAAATATTTTTGAAACAAATATTTTAAATAGATGGTCAAACTATTATACAAATGATAAAGAATTTTTGCAAGAAAGTCAAGAATTATTAAAAAATTATAAAGCTATTAAAAAAGTTAGTTTTGTTGTTAATACTAACACAAATGAGTTATGTAGTAGCAATGACCTAACAAAGGAAGAACAATTATATGCAAATTGTAAAAGTATTATTTATGATAATGGCTTTGTTAGTAATTATCAATATATTGATATTCCATTTTTAGATAAATATAATAACAATAGCATATTATTACAATGTTTGAGTATATATAATCTCTCAAGTCCAGTATTTTCTTTATTAATTCCAATAATATTTTTATTGTTACCTTTTTTTATAATAAAATTACAAGGTTATGATATAACATTTAAGTTATATTTTGAACATTTAAAGAGAGTCTTTTCAAATCATATTATAGGTCAACTATTTAGTTCATTTAGCGAAACATCATTAAGTAATAAGCTCTATTTATTGTTTAGTTTTGGATTCTATATTTTTCAAATGTATTTAAATTTTACAAGTTGTGTCAAATATTTTACAAATATTAAATATATAAACAATACACTATTAGATTTGAGAGACTATATAAGTAGTACATTAAATAAATATAAAAATTTTTTAAACTATTCGTGCAATTTGAGCACATACAGTTTATTTAATGATGAAATAAGAAAGAATATAACAATTTTTACCAATTATTATAATGAATTAATTATATTACAACCTTACAATTTAAATATTTATAAACTCACTGAATTAGGAAGTTTAATGAAAAATTTTTATTATTTAAATAAAAACAAAAGCTTTATAGAAAGTTTGTATTTTTCATTTGGTTTTACTGGATATATTAAAAACATTGAAAAGTTGCAAGAATTTATAAATAAAAATATAATGAATTATTGCTCTTATAACCAGAAAGAGGAGCCAACATCATTTACAAATGCATATTATGCAAATTTGAATGCTATTCAATATAATAGCAATAATAGCAATAATAGCAATAATAGCATAATAGTAAAAAACTCGTATTCTTTAAATAAAAATTTAATATTAACAGGTCCAAATGCGTCTGGCAAAACAACTATATTGAAATCAAGCTTATTTAATTTAATATTATGTCAACAAATTGGATGTGGGTTTTTTGATAATGCAAAAGTAAAATTATATGATTACATACATTGTTATATAAATATACCAGATACTGGGGGGCGCGATAGTTTATATCAAGCAGAAGCAAGACAATGTAAAAACATATTGGAAATTGTTGAAAATAACAAAGATCATTCCCATTTTTGTGTATTTGATGAACTTTATAGTGGAACAAATCCCGAAGAGGCTTTAAGTTCTTCATTTAGTTATTTAACTTACTTAAATAAGTTTAGCAATGTAGATTATATTTTGACAACACATTATACAAAATTATGTAAAAAGTTAAATAAGCAAAATAACTGTTATTGTATGAATGTTGTAAAAAAGAATAATGATTTTGTATATACATATAAAATTAAAAAGGGTGTATCAAAAATAAAAGGAGCATTGAAAGTGCTTAAAGACTTAGATTTTCCCGAAAATATAATAAATAACATGAATTAAATAATAATATTAATTCGTTAAACAATACTTAAAATAATATAATTTAATAATAATATAAATGTTACATTTATTTAAATTTATAGATTCTGGATTTTTATTAACATTAGGATTATTGTTATTAATAGGAGGCTCAATAATGTTATACTGTTATCGCAGACTTAATTTATTAGAAAGAAGTATAATAGAACATGGTAAAATATTGCAAAATTTTATAGTAAATTATAATAATCAAATGAATAGTTTAGTTTTATTAGAGGATTGTAATTATGAAAAATGTAATCAAAAAATAATTAAAAAAATAGCTATAGATAAAAAAATTCAGGTTTCTGATGATGAAAATGAAAAATGTAATAATGATGAATACGAAGATAAAGACGATGATGATGACGAAGATGACGTAGATGACGAAGATGATGATGAAGACGACGAAGATGACGAAGATGACGAAGATGACGAAGATGGCGAAGACGACGAAGATGACGAAGATGGCGAAGACGATGAAGACGAAGATAATAGTAAAAAAAGCAATAACACATTTGATATAAAAGAAATAAATGAAAGTAAACAAGTAAATATTGATAGTGAAATTAAAGAACTAGTTGAAGCAAATAATTCATCTTATTTAAATTCTGATGAAGATATATTTATAAAAAATTTACCAATTTTACTAAATTCTTTCGATGAAGATTTAGAAAAAACATCAAAAGTGATTACTTTAGAAAATAATTCAGAAACAATTCAAAAAGTAGAAAAACGGAATTACAGCAAAATGAGAATTGATGATTTAAGAACGCTTGTTGTGACAAAAAACATAATGGATAATGACTCTGCCCAAAAAATGAAAAAAAATGATTTAGTTAAAGTATTACAAAAATGATTTAGTAAAAATATAGTAAAAATATAGTAAAAATATAGTAAAAATATAGTAAAAATATAATATATTATTAATTATATACAAATATGGAGAGTGGAAGAATGATGTTGCTGCATTCAGTCATAATTGGTATAGTATTATATGTAATTATGCTTTATGGTCTTAAACAAAGACCGGTTGTTGCTGAAAATAGAAGTATATTATTAGCAGCGCTAATTTTAATATATATGATTTTATTTGGACATGGTCTACCCGGTACAATCAATAAAAATTTATTTTAATATGCCATTTAAATATGCCATTTAAATATGCCATTTAATGTGCCATTTAAATATGCCATTTAAATATGCCATTTAAATATGCCATTTAAATATGCCATTTAATATTTATAAATAGTCAATTTAGCAAAATAATTATAATTATTAATATTATTTATTACTATAATATTAATAATATGAGTTGGGCAACTTGTTATAGTGGTTCTAATAATATACATTTTAATTACCCACCATTAATGGATGATTCAAGATTATTTAGCGATTATAATTCATCAGTATTAAATGATGATGTTTTAAAAAAAAGAAATAATATACAAACTAACACTGATTATAGAAAATATTTACAAGTAAATAGCGATGCTATAATAAGAAATAATCAATTAATTGCGTGTAATGAATGTAGTGTGTGTCCATATTATAATAATACAAATGTTACCATGAGCAGTAATACACCATACATTTTTCAATCTACTTTATCACAAGACCAACCATATGGTTATGAAACTAGCAATTTAAAAAATTTGTATTTAACACAACAACAATTGGATTCTCAAAAACATGTAACAAAGTACATTGTTCGAGAACAAAAGTAGTATTTAGCATATTTAGCATATTTAGCATATTTTAGCAGATTTAGCAGATTTATTATATTTATTATATTATATTTTATTTTATTTTATTATAGTAATATAATAAAATGAATTTTTTTGATAATTTGATGTCTCCTCTTAGTCGCGATTATTGTTTAATATTTTATGTAATTGGGTTAGTATCGTTATTTTTTGCATTATCAGCACTAGTTGGTTTTGTTGTGGCTTTATTTAGAAAAAATTCACAATACGCAATATTGTTTACGCTTTTTATGTCGTTTATAACTAATATGCTTTTATACTATATTTCAAGAACACACTATTCAATATGTGTCGCCGCGTTACGTTAAGTAATTATACTAATACAATTATATAAACAACTATATAAACAACTATATAAACAACTATATAATACTTAATTAAACAAGTATTATATAATATGAAATTATTAAGTATAGATATTGGTATAAAGAATTTAGCATTAATTATAATTGAAACAAATAATAGCAAACATTTTAAAATAATAAAATGGGATGTTATAAATTTATGTGACAACAATACTAACTGCACCGAGCATAATTGTAAAAAAAAAGCAGCATATTTTAAAAATGCTAATTATTACTGTAAAATACATGCAAAAAAAACTATTTATAGTATTCCATTATGTAATATTAAAACTTTACATAAACAATCACTAAAAAAACTTATATTATTGGCAAATGAATATAAGCTAGTTATTGATAAACCAGCTAATAAAACATCTCTAATCGTTTTATTAGAAGATTATTTAAATAGTCATTGTTTACAAGCAGTTGAAAATGTTAGTGCAAATACTATAAATTTAGTAGATATTGGAATTAATATAAAAAATGAATTAAATAAAATATTTAAAGACTATGATATATTAGCATTAGATAAAATAATATTAGAAAATCAAATAAGTCCTATAGCAAATAGAATGAAAACTATTCAGGGCATGATAGCACAATATTTTATAAATTCTAACAATTATAATATATACTTTATTTCGGCAATTAACAAATTGAAATTATTTTTGAAAGATAATAGTAATAATGCTATAATAGATAATAGTAAAACACATAAAAATAGTTATGCTCATAGAAAAAAATTAAGTATATATTATACAAAAGAAGTATTACAAAAATATAATATGACTACTGACATTACATTTTTTACTGGTCATTCAAAGAAAGATGATTTAGCAGATTGTTTTTTACAAGCTTATTATTATATTAATTGTTAATTATATTAATTGTTAATTAACAATATATTAATATTGTTTGCGGAGTATTTAAAAATTAAACTTCTATTTAATTCATAATAGGGCTAATGGAAATAGTTGAAATAGAGCCAGAAATTTTAAATATTGACAGTTTCAGTATACCAGAATTTAAATTTAATGATACATCTGATAAGGATGATGATATAATAGGAAGCAAACCACGAGCTAATTTTGGTGGTGGTATTGAATTATTGATGAATGTGAAAAATAAAAATGACAAAAAATCAAATTCTTCAATTGATATTGAAGACATTACAAATTTAGAAAGCGAATTAAATAATTTAACTAATAATAGTGAACATAATAGTGAAAATAACAGCAACAACAATAACAATAACAATAACAATAATGAAACAGAAAAAACATATAATCAAGATAGCGATACTAAAAAAGAAATAAAATATGGTCAAAGCAGTTCAACTAAAAAATCTCTATTTGGTGATTTATTTGGTTCAAATAAGTCGGATGGTGAAAATGTTAAACCCATTACAAAAAATAATGATTCTAGTGATTTTGATGCAAATAATTTAGGTAAATCAACCGCAAATATGAATGAAACAAAAACATGGGACGGGTTCGGTAAATTTAATAATATTCCAATTAATTTAGAAAAAGCCCAGCAAAAACCACAACTAACAAAAGAAGAAGAGTTGCGTGAAAAATTTAAATATATGCGCAAGTTAGATGACCTAGAAAAGAAAGGCGTTGCTTTAAGTAAACGTTATAATATGGATTCAAATTTAGATGAAATGATAGGGGAATATGAAACTATTATTGCAGAAAAAGAAAAGTCAAATGCTATTAAATTTCAGGGCAAAATGATGATGGCTTGTATTACTGGATTAGAATTTTTAAATAATAAGTTTGATCCATTTGACATAAAATTAGATGGTTGGGGAGAACAAATAAATGAAAATTTAGAGGATTATGACGATATTTTTGCCGAATTACATGAAAAATACAAGTCCAAGGCGAAAATGTCTCCTGAATTAAAATTATTGTTTCAATTAGGTGGTTCTGCTATGATGGTTCATATGTCTAATACATTATTTAAATCTTCTATGCCAGGAATGGATGATATTATGAGACAAAATCCAGAGCTAATGAAACAATTTACACAAGCAGCAGTTAACACAATGGGACAAACAAATCCAGGATTTGGTGGTTTTATGAATGGATTATTTGGTGGAGAGAGCAATAAAAATGGTTATACTCCTGGATTTGGCAGCACAATGCCTCCAAATGTAAACAGTGGACCACCACCAATGTCTGTTGAAACAAAATTGCCTGAACGCAGCCAACGTATGCCAAATATAGCAAATCGTCCTGATATTAATTCGGCACGAGGAATTGATATAACAAATAATCAAGCAAATCCATATGATCAAGATAGAATAACACGTCCAGAAATGAGAGGACCGAGCGTTGTACCATCTCAAAATCAAAACATTGCTTCTTTGTTGAATGGATTGAAGGCCAAACAATTTGATAATAATTCTAATGAAATGACCACAAATGAAATGAGCACAATTAGCATTGAAGATTTAAAAGATTTAACAAATGCAAAAATACCAACAAAATCAAAACGCAAACAAAGAAGTGATAAAAATATAGTCAGTTTAGATATTTAATAAAAATATATAAAATTTTATGTTATTATATAAAATTTTATATAAAAATATAAAATTAATTATGTTAACTTATGTACTTATGCACAAATACAATAATGAGCATTATATAATAAAATATGATTATTCCAATTTAAAAGCATTTACTATAAATTTAGATGATTATAAAATCAACTATAATAAACAAGCACATTATTTATTAAGATTGGGAATCATAAGTGAGAGATTTTGCGGAGTGAATGCACTAAAAGATGAACATTTTAAAAGTAGCTATAAAAAATATGTTTCTAACTTTGCATTAAACTATACACCAAAATCTGTTATTGGATGTGCATTAAGTCATATAATGTGTTGTAAATATATATATAAAAACTATATAAAGAAAAGCAAAGCACACACAGCCGATAACTATTTTTTAATAATGGAAGATGATGTATTTCCTTTATATGAAAGGGACGAGTTTTACGAAAAATTAAACACTACATTGCAAGATATAACAATTTTGGATGCTAATTGGGAAATTATACAACTTCATAGCGATGGTATTATGCCAACAATAGATACTTATAGTACTCATATTGGTTCAATAAGCGCTGCAGCTTATTTAATATCGAAAAAAGCAATAAAAAAAACATTGAAGTCTAAAATATATAGTCATATTGATTTAATACATCATAATTTTATAAATTACAATAAATATAGAGCAAAAGAGAACTTATTTTATACGGACGAAAAACATAGCCTAAATCGTATTGTGGGGTATAAACTAAGTACTTATAGTTTGTATTTAAAATCTAAACTTTTTGAAATAATTAACTATTATACAAATATAATTCAGTTACGCGGAGAGAAGAAGTTTTTACATTATTTTGAATATAAAATAATTAAAGAACCCTTTTTTAATAAAGAGTTTAATACAAACGAATTAATTGACTATTTTATAGGAGTAAAAATATTAATTAAATTATATTATTATAAAAATTAGGCGTTAGTTAAGTGTTTTATTTGTTTTATGTTAAAATTATATTTCTATTTTAAGTTAATACTTTATTTATTTGCTAATGAGTGCTAACGATGCTTCCTATAATAAATATGATATTTCGTATAATATAAAAGAAAACTACTTAAAGGAGCAAAATATAAAAGAAAACGACTTAAAGCAGCAAAATATAAAAGAAAACGACTTAAAGGAGCAAAATATAAAAGAAAACGACTTAAAGCAGCAACAAGTTTTAAAACCAAAAAAAACATTACTTCAAAAAATTATAAAACTACACATTTTTTTTTGTGTTCAAGTAACAACAATACTAATAGCAACACTTATAGCAACTAAATTTTATAAATGTTATGATGTGTTAATATATTTTTCTTTTGGATCATTTATTTCGGTATTATTTATTGCATCTTATTCTTTGCTATTAAAATTTCAAGTATTAGCTTCGCGTGAATTCAATGAAAAATACAACAATTCTATTTTTAATTTATGGAAAATCTATGTCCCATGTCACGAAACAAGCTTTTTCCCAGCTATGGCGTCTTTTGCCATAGCTTGGCATATAGCTTTTGCGCTTTTAGCATTATATTATGTAAAAGGCTTTATTATAAATTCTATAAGTACAAACTATTCATATATTACTGGCTACATAGCACTAATGTTATTATATACTATGAATTATAATAGCGGATTTAAATTATATAATAATTCATTAAAAATGACTATTAATGAATTTAATGTAGCTATGGCTATTCTTTTATCAATTAGTGCCGGAGTAATATATTATTTTGAAACTATAAAAAGTAAGTATTTAAATACTAACTGTTTATAATATTTATTATGAGTTATTGTGAAGAAAATAGGTTTCAACCGAAGCTAATATGTAATAAAGGGGATATGTTACTAACTGAAATAAAAAGTTTTAATTACAATACAAAAAGCTATAATTTAGTATTTACTATATCAAATATAGATGCAAATATAACAAATGTTAATAATCTTACTGGTTTAGAAATATATAATTTATTAGAAATGCAAAATAAGGAACTAATAGAAAAAATAGTTATACTTAATGAGACAGATAACGACGCGGATATATGCATATTAATACAACATATTGCAAAAGAAATAGGAATAAAGCAGAAATATATGTTATTTAGAACTACAAAAATAGTAAATAAATTCAATAATTCAGTTACTTTTTATAATAAAGATTTGAAATTGATATGTGAACAATTAAAAGAAGACTATTTAAAACAACTTGGTTTAATAAATTCTAATTATGAAGCACTAACATATAATTATGGAAAAACACAAATAAATGTTCAAAAAGACAATAATGAACTTATGAGTGTTAAATTTAATATAGATTTTCAAGTTACTATAGATGATGATTTACCATTATATATGGAAAATTTGGTTGGCTTAATGTTTAAAAAGATGTTTTATAATCTTAAGAATTATTATTGTGCTTAGATCTTTTATTTACGACGTCTGGTTTTTCTTGATTTAGTTGGTTTATAATGAGAACTGGGTTTTCTTGATTTTTTTCGTTTACCACCTGCGCTATGCTCTGAAGGTGCTTCGTTTATTACTTTAATTAGATGCATGGATGGAAAAAAAGGTCTAGGAGGACCGGGGTTCAGCTTCCAGTTTAAAAAGTTATATAGCCATATTTGTTCTTGAAAATTGAGATATGCAAAAGCATCAACATCATTGGCAATAGCTTCAAGTTGGTCATATGACAATGTAGTAAGATCTAAAAGTTTATTATGTGAAACACTAGTAGTTAAATCTGCTTCTTCTGTTTCTTCTGTAGATGCAGATTGTATTATATCTAATGCCTGTGGAGTTACTACTTGTGGAGCGGGTCTATAAGGGCAGTCATCTGCGAAGCTTTTTGGATCAGCTCGAAACATAATATATGTTCTATCGAGCTTGGAAAATTCTTTGAATATGCTTTTGTTATCTCTAATAGCTGTAAGTATATTACTATTTAACCGCGCAAGATCTACAATCCTACTATTCGGGTCTAGTTCAGTCATTTTATATAATAGTAAAATATATTAAATAATTGTCACTATTTAATATATAATTATTATAAATGTATACTTTATTTAAAAATTATACAAAACATTACACAATATATTATCGCATTATAAAATTATTAGGTGTATTAATATATAGTATTACACACTTTTATGTTAAAAAAATGCTAGACGTTTATTTATATAAAGTAAAACCACAATTAAGACTAAATTTAATTAGAACTATATGCTCTAAGTTAGAAAAAATTAATATATTATATGTTAAAATATTTCAATCGCTAGCATTTAACGAAGATTTAATATATGACAATGAAAAAGATTACTTAATTAACTATTGTGATAATGTTCCATACAATTGTGCTAATGTTGACTATAATTTGTTAAGAAGTTTGCAAGAAGATTATAATATTACTTTAACAACTAGTGTACCAATTGCTAGTGGTATAATTGGAATAGTATTTGATGCAGTAGACGCTTCTAATACAAAAGTAGTGGTTAAAATGTTGAAGAAAAATAGTGAAATTGACATACATAATGCGTTTGATGAATTGTTGCATATATCATATATATGCAAATATATACCTATTATTAATTCTTTTAATATAACCAAATTAATAGCAGACAATAAAGAATTAATGTTACAACAAATTGATTTTACAAAAGAAATTAGTGCATTGGAGAGATTTGCCGAAAAATATAAAAATAATAAAGAATATAGATTTCCCAAAGTCTATAAAAATATTACACAAAAACATAGCCAATTATTAGTTATGGAAAATATAAAAGGACTAACTCTTAAGAGTTTAGAGCCCATGGACGATTCAATAAAAGAGGAGTTTGCGTATATATATATAAAATTTGGAATATTGGGTATTTTACATTATTCGGCTATTCATTGTGATTTGCATTGTGGAAATGTATTTTTTTATATAAATAATAGTAATATATCAAATGTGTCTATTCCAAAATATCAAATGGGAATAATAGATTTTGGATTAACTTGTTTTCCAAATAAATTAAATCAAAATGCGTATTATATATTTTTAAATGAAGTCTTAATAAATAAAGATTATAATCAAATTTTTAAAGTTTTATACAATGTTGTAGAAGAAAAGGAGAGATTGTATGCTATGCCTCAATTAGTCAAAGAGGCATTCAAAAAAGACATAATTAATTGTATAAAATTATGTACTAATAGCGAAATAAATGCTACACTAATAATGGAGTTTTGTAAAATATTTAAAAACTATAATTTAAACTTTACACAAGAGTTTCACAAATTAGTATTGTGTTTGTTAAATGTGAATAGTATAGGAAACAAGTTGTCTAAAAATGTAAATGCTTGTCAATTGAAGCTCTTTAACAACTTAAATAGCATAAATAAATTATTGGAAATAGTATGCTAATTTAGTTTAGTTTAGTTTAGTTTAGTTTAGTTTACTTTAGTTTGCTTTAGTTTACTTTAGTTTACTTTAGTTTACTTTAGTTTACTTTAGTTTAGACCCTCATTTCATGCTCAGCGTCCTCTACAATTGTCTTACCTTCATTTCCAAACATTGACCATATACCCTTTTCTGTATAGTATCTTACAAAAGTAGATAACAAATCACCGTTCATCTGACGCATATATGCTCAAAATGAACTCTTCTACGTTGACCGAGAGGCATGCCAATCATTCTCATACCACCTCCTCTATATTTATTTTACGCCTCTTTTTACGAGTATTTTTATGCCTCTTTTTAGTATTTTTATAATATGATTTTTTCCTTTTTCTTACACTTACATAGTAAACCATTTTATAATATTATAAAATATTATAAAATATTATAAAATGACTTTGCATTTTTAATTAGCGTTTTATTTTTCTTGTTGTAATAAATCTTTTGCCTCTATTTTTTTTATGAATTGTTTTCTTTTTGGAATTGTATATTTTATTATGCTTGTTTTTACCACCAATATTAGTAGTTAATGCTTTATTTATAATATTTATATTATCTTCTGTATACTTCTTTTTTTCTAAATTATTTAATTCACTATTTAATACTTTTAAAATAGAATTTATAAATTTATATGTATAAAAATTTAATTCTAATATTTTATATTTTGTTTTATGGGTTAGAGTTAATATTTTATTATAAGTTAAATTATCATTTAATTTTGTTATTATACTCTTTTTTTTATCATATACTATTATATTTTTTATAATATTTGTATACAAATATCTTCTGTTATGAAAATATTGTTTTATCATATTTTTCAAAATATTTTTAATAAAACCATATGCTTTATAGTTTATATTTTTAAATAATTCATCACTATTAATTGACTGATTTTTTGGTTTGTATGTGTTGTGACTTTCTTCTTGATTTTGTTCTCCTTGATTTTGTTCTTGACTTTCTTCTTGGTTGGAACCTTGATTTGGTTCCTCATTATGTGTATCAAAATTTATAAAACTACATAGTTTTAATAAATAGTCATTGCTTTTATTCAACTGTTGCTGAATCTCACCAAGTTTATTATTTATAACAATTGAATCATTTTGTTTTTCGGTTTTATAATCAACCTTTAAATTTAAAAAATCTAAAGTATTCATAGTATTGTCAAAAATTATAGAGCTCTGAGTTATTGCAGTTAAGTCGAATAATTTATTTTTTTTGAATTGCTTGCAAAAAAACTTTGCAAGCTTTGATAAATTACTCGCAAATCTCTCATTATCTATTGAATTTAATTGTTCCTTCAATACTTTCTCACTAAAATTATTTGAATTGAGTTCAAAATAATCTGTAAATAAAATTATAAAAATAGAATAAAACATATTTTTTGATGGTTTATATTTTATTGGTTCTGGATTTGGTTCATTATGTGGTAATTCTTTTTGCGTAAAGGGTAAATAATCCATAATGTTATCTAGTAACCCTCCCGCAGTTTGTTGATCTGTTTTTGTTAACAATTCGGGTTGTGTAGCATTAGTAGAAGGTTGTGTAGCATTTGTAGAAGGTTGTGTAGCATTAGTAGAAGGTTGTGTAGCATTTGTAGAAGGTTGTGTAGCATTTGTATAAGGTTGTGTAGCATTAGTAGAAGGTTGTGTAGCATTTGTAGAAGGTTGTGTAGCATTAGTAGAAGGTTGTGTAGTATTTGTAGAAGGTTGTGTAGCATTTGTAGAAGGTTGTGTAGCATTTGTAGAAGGTTGTGCAGCATTAGTAGAAGGTTGTGTAGCATTAGTAGAAGGTTGTGTAGCATTTTCCAACGGTTGTATACCGGATGCATTTGCCAAAGGTTGTTTATCTGTATTAGGTAAAGTACCCGTTGCAGGTAAAGTACCCGTTGCAGGTAAAGTACCCGTTGCAGGTAAAGTACCCGTCGCAGGTACATTACCCGTTGTAGGTACACTACCCGTTGCAGGTACATTACCTGTTGCAGGTACATTACCTGTTGTTGGTACAGTACCCGTTGTAGCTACATTATCTGTTGTTGGTAAAGTACCTCTTACATGTAATGTACCGGATACTGGTAAAAACCCTGTTGTTGGCAAACTATCTTTAGTTGGCAAACTATCTTTAGTTGGCAAACTATCTTTAGTTGGCAAACTATCTTTAGTTGGCAAACTATCTTTAGTTGGCAAACTATCTTTAGTTGGCATAGTATCAGTTGTTGGTAGTGTTTCATCTATTGGTTTTTTTTCATCGTATTCTGTTTTTCCCAATTCTAATAGTTGTTCTGATTTGTCTAAGTCAGTTTGCTCATCTGTTTGCTCATCTGTTTTTTCACCGGTTTGCTCGCCTGTTTGCTCATCTGTTTGCTCACCTGTTTGCTCATTTGTTTGCTCATTTGTTTGCTCATCGTTAAATTCATCTTTTAAATCATCTACAGGCTCTTCTTCGTTATTAATTATTAATGATTTATAATTATTAAATGTTTCATGTATAGATTTTATAATAATATAAATCTTAATAAAAATTACAGAAATAATTTTGCACAAGATTTTTTTTTTATTTAATTCATCACTCGTACTTGAATATTTTAAATTTTCAGCTTTTAGAATATTTTTCAAATCTTCTACATCAAAAAAATATAATACATTATTTTTATAGTTATTTTTAGAATTTGGATTTTGTTCATCACTAATATTGATATTAAATGGTATTGTAATTTTTTTAACATAATTAACAAATATAGAATTTGTTAATATATATAAATCTTTACATTCATTACAATAACTACTCTCACCATGACTATTAGTTTCAAAGTCTTTAACAATGTTAGCTAATAGATTTGTGTTATTTAAATATTGTGTAAATTTAACATTTATGAATTTATTAAACTCTTCGTCTGTTTTTTTAGGATTTGTAAAAAAATTAGCTATAAAATTATCTGATAAATAATCCATAATATTATATATAAATATATATTATTTATATTAATAATATAAATAATTGAAATAAATTAGTTTGTAAATGAACTATTAAATATTATTGACTATTAAATGATACAAGAATCTTGCATTAATGGATCAATTCCAGCTAATTCACATAAGCAAAATACAAAAAAACTAAAACAGAAAGATTGTTCAAACAAAAATTTATGGACTATGTTTGATGAGGAAGTTAACACTAATAAAATTGTTGAATGTGTTTATGTAAAAGAACAAGAATTAAATAAAAATGATGGCTTATGTATTAATTGTAAGAACTGCTTATTTATAGGTGAAGATGGATTTTTAACATGTTCAAATAATAAATGTGGTATTATTTATAAAGACAACTTAGATACTTCTGCTGAATGGAGATATTATGGAAATGATGATAATAATCATAATGATCCAACAAGATGTGGTATGCCAATTAATCCATTATTAAGAGAATCTTCATATAGCTGTAAAGTATTATGTATAGGTAAATCTAGTTATGAAATGCATAAAATTCGTAGATATACAGACTGGCAAGCAATGCCTTATAAAGAAAAATCACAATATGATGAATTTCAGTTTATTTCTGTAATATCACAAAATTCTGGAATACCTAAAATTATAATTGATGAGGCTATGAGAATTCATAAAAAAATATCTGAAACAAAAACATATAGAGGATTAAATCGTGATGGTATTATTGCGGCATCGATTTATATTGCATGTAGAACAAATAATTATCCAAGGACAGCCAAAGAAATTGCTAATATTTTTAACTTGGATAATGCAAGTGCAACTAAAGGTTGTAAAAATGCTCTTTCTGTTATTAATGATTTAGAACAAACTAATGAAGTAAATGAAGATATTACATCGTTAAGTAAAACCACTCCAACATCGTTTATTGAGAGATTTTGCAGTAAGTTATGCATCAACAATGAATTAACCAATTTGTGTAAATTTGTTGCATATAAGATTGAACAATTGCGCTTAATACCAGAAAATACGCCTCATTCTATTGCTGGAGGTATTATATATTTTGTATCACAAACATGTAATTTGAATATATCAAAATCAGATATTAATAATGTTAGCAAAATTAGTGAAGTAACAATAAATAAATGCTACAAAAAGCTAGATAGTTATAAAACTATTTTAATTCCACAAGCTATTATTGCAAAATACAATTAATTATTATATTAATTATTATATTAACTATTGTATATAATGGTAAAAATATTAGGCAAAAATATAATAAAAATTAAAGGAAATAATTATGAGAGATTAAAACAAAATATACTAAAATATGGAGCACTTATTATTTTATTTGTATTAATTTTTGATAAATTAACATTATTTATACTTTTTTCTTTATATTATGCTTATAAACATTATTTTACAAACACTAAAGAAGAGTTTACTAAACTACATTATGCTGGCTTTGATACTTCTATAAATAAGTTATCATATAACCCAATGTATTCGCCAATCTTCAAAAACACAGGCTTAAATCTAAAATCTTATAATAATGTGGCAATTGACCCAACAAAAGTATTATTTGAAAATAATAAATTTTTACCAGAATGTTGTTTGTACAATAGCGAATATAGTACTTCAAAAGGCTGTGCTTGTATAACACCAACACAGCAAGAATATTTAAGAAGACGCGGAACAAATAAATCAGAATCTTCATTTATACAAAATAATAGTAAGTATACTAATCTGTTTTTTTCTCCCAGTTTAGCATTTCAAGGAGAGTCTTTTCCGTTTAAGAATAATACTACAAGTTATATTGTAGACTATCCTAATTTAAGTAGTGAAAAAATTAATGAATTTAATAAATTAACCAATTTAATAGATAGTAGAAGTGTTAATTATAGTCCAACTACTAACGTAGCCATTTAAATAGATGATCAACTAATTATATAATATAATATATAAATAAATAGGGAGAAATGCCGCCGCTTATGAGATTTTATAGTAGGACAAAGAGTAAAACAGAAAAAACAAAAAGCAAAAGCAGAAGCAAAAGTATATCATTTAGCCCAGCAACTAAAAATAAAATTGCCAGTTTTACTAAAAAAAGAGTGACGAAACACTTATTTAAAAGACTTGGCGAAATACAAGAAACCACAAAAAAGATTGCCAGTTTTACTAGAAAGAGAGATATTAAACGATTATTTAGAAGAATTAAAAATAAACAAGCAGCAAATACTTGTGCAATATGTTTTAACACTATGATAAACAATGGAGCTACAACAAAAACACCATGCAGACACAAATTTCATAGTGCATGTTTAAATACTTGGTTAAACACAAACAATACATGTCCACTATGTAGAAGGCAGGTTCAAGTACCAGTAATAGTACCACAAATAAATCAAGAATTAGCTCAACAAATAGTAGATGCTAACGACGATGCAAATGAATTAGCAATATTACAAATGGTTGAGAACTATTGGACCGAAAGAGGCATGACACCTGTTCAAGTTGAATTACTAAAATTATGTAAACTTGAAGTCTTGAAATTAGCAAGACTTATTAGGCGTTATAGTCGAGCAAATACTAATGGTTTGAGAACAGCACAAACTAATGCACGGACATATGCTGCTGCACACCATCTGGATTTAGACTATTATTATAGTCTGGAAGATACTTATCATCCAAGTCTTCCATTAGAAGTACCACCAGCAGACATAGCACCAACATCAAGGAGTATAATGCTATCGCCTAGGTTACCATCATCATCATCATTACGTACAGCATATATTATTTAGCTTTTATAAAGGAAACTTTATAGCTAATAAAATAACTATATTATAGTAGATTATAAAATTAATATATTGTAATATTAATATGCCTATTAATATTAAATCTAAATTAGTTTTTTTAAAGAATAGAAAATCTAAATCAAAATCGTTTACTCGAAGAATAAAACATAAACATAAAAAATATACCTTAAAAAAGAAAAGAAAAACCTTTAGAAAATTTGGTATAGGTTACATTGGTGGTATGCAGAAAAGTGATGATAATTGCCCTATATGTTTTGTTCCAGATCCAGAAAGACAATTAACATGTGGTCATCGTTTTCATTCACGATGTATGTTAAAATGGGTAACAACAAAGCCACCTGGTACTTGTCCTATGTGTATAGCACCACTAGCAGCACCAGCAGAACAAGATCTAATAAACGCTGGTATAATAGCTCAAGCAGAACAAGCAGCAGAAGCAGCTCAAGCAGCACAACTAGCACAAGTAAGAAGAACGCAGCAAGCTCATGGTAGTGCACCGAGAGAGGATCTTGCAGCCGCCATCGCTTTTAGACAGGCGCGTACTCAACCTACACATAGAAGGAGTGGCTTGAGTCAATCTAGCACTAATATAAATGCATAATATCTTAATAATATAGTGTAAATATATAAATACAAAACAATAGTAATTATTAATATGAAGTTATTTTTTATACTATATTTAAATAATGTATGTTTAAATTGCTTTTATCTCTCTAATATCAATGTAAGAAGACTTAATTCTTTTGCATATAAAAGAAAACATAATAAACTAATGAGTTTGTCTGAAAATGGAAACGGACAAGAAAATGATTCTAATAGTAAATCATTTTACGATTTTATAAAACAAAATAATTTAACGTTAAATGTTGAAGAAAATTATGTAGAAAACTATATAACTAAATTTGTAGAAAATTATGAAGAAAATCTAAACAATAATAATATAACGCAAAATGAAATGCAAAATGAAATGCAAAATGAAATGCAAAATGAAATGCAAAATGAAATGCAAAATGAAATGCAAAATGAAATGCAAAATATAACGCTAACACACAAATATTTAACTACTTATAATTCTTATGAAAAATATATTAAACCTCCATTGTCTAAAGACTTAAAAATGTTAACACCTGAAACATCGAGAGAATGGGCAAAAACATGGACTTTTGAAATGATAAATGATTCAAATCAATTTCCAACATTTATGTTTCATGATATGTTTAAAATGCGCGATTTTTGCACTATTAATTGTTCTCGCAATTATTTTTATATTGGTTATTTTCCAAAAAATGTAGACTTAAAACAAGGACCCTATTTTATTGGTGCATTTGAACTTCGTCCTCATAGTCGGGAATTCTTAACACATGCAATAATACAAAATCCATATTATTACATTATTGATTATGATAAAACAAAATTTGTTGACTTTAAAAAAGAATTACTTGCTTTATGTGGAGATGCTAGCGTATTTTTAAAATTTTCTGGTCTCAAAAATGGCAAAAATGAGAGATATTATTATGGTTGGTTATATGATAACATTTAACATAATATAAAAATTCCTTTTATTATATTATATTTTGATATACTATAATATGCCAAAACCATATAAAAAGAAAACACGCACTAAAAAAGCTAAAATACAAGCAGGAAAAAATGCAGAAGCAGAATCGCGTGAATTATTAGCATCAATACAAGCATATCAACTTCAATTGGAAGAGATAACACAATCTATAGCAAGAATAGTGCCTATTCTTGTTTTGAAATCAAGACAATATAAAGCTTTTATAAATAGTATAACAACATCATATGAGTATAAGCGTAAAAATATTCCATCTATATTACTAACTATGTTAGCACAAAGTAACACTGTTTTACAAAGAGTTAATCATTTACTAAGGTTTCATAATGAAGACGGATTTTTACAAGCCGAATTAGGAAGACGTGGTTATAATGTTATAGTAGCTTTTATAGAATTAACATTAACTAGTATGGAAGAACTAGAACAAACTATGCATGACTATACTCAAAGTGCTTTAGCTGATTATAGAGGAGCACAGTTGGGTATTGAAACGCAACCAAATATGAGAAATAGGACAACTCGTAATACAGATGCTATTGTAAGACCAGCACGCACACAACGAGCACAAGCACTAACAAGAAGAATACGAAGCTATTAAGCAAATTAAGTGTATGCTAAAAAAATTGATTATATATATTATATTATATTTATGACTAATATTATTAATGAGTTAAAGAAAAAAGGAATTGAATGGGTCAACGAAATATTACAAGGATCTATTACATACACTAAACCAGGGTCTATTACATATTTGTTGAATGGATCCAAACCAAGCGAACAATCTTTCAATATTAAAATGGGAAGATTTGGTGAGTTTATGGCAAAAGAATTAATAATGTGTAATCCTAATTTTGAATTATTACCGTGCGGAATTCAAACTATTAATGAAAAAAACAAGGATATTGATTTAATATTTAAAGATGAATTAAACAAAATTATTTATTATCGCGAATTAAAAGCTAATATTGAACTCGATACAGAAAAACTCCCAGCAACAATAAATAAATGTAAAGAAATAGAAGCCTCATTAAAAACAACAAATAGTATTTATACTATTAATTGTGGAATACTAAATTGGAGTGTTTATAATAGAACAATATTAACAGCTGGACTATCGAATATACACTCATTCGAAAAAGCAGGAATTAAAATAGATCATATGGAAGATTTCTTAACATTAATAAATATTGCTTGGCCGGTAGATGATTTTAATGATTATTTTAGACACCTAGGAAGCTTGAAAGATGCTAAAAATAAAGAATAAAAAATAGAAGTAGTGTTTCTTTAAATCCTTTTGTATATATATTTAGCAGCACTATTTTAATAGTTCTTAATAACTAAGTGTTTTGTATTAATTTCATCACCAATGCGACCATCATATAGTTTAAATCTATAATTTTTATCATATTCATCAACAATATAATCTTTATATAGTTCTTGAATAAAAGTGGTTTTTCCAATTACCATAAGACATTTTATTTTTGTCTCCTTAAATAATTTGGCTAGTTTTTCTTGTTCTTTTTTTCCAAATTGACAATATCCGTAGTCAGTAAACTCACTATCATATGGTGGATCTAAAAACATAAAGTTGTTTTCATCATTATAATTTTCAAAAATATATTCAAAGCTTTTACATAATATTTGTGTTCTTGATAATAAAATTTCGTAATCTTTATTATTTAAAGCTTCATAATTAATAGTTTTATAACGCCCAAATGGAATATTAAATTTGCCATTTTTATTATATCTTAGCATTCCTCTGAAACAAGTTTTTCTTTGATAATAAAATCTTTGTGCATTTGTAAGAGTATTATTAATAATCATGTTATCTCTCACGTTATAATACGTTTCTTCATTATTAGGAGTTTGTTGCATAAATTTATATATTTCATTTGATTTACCTTGTCCAATTATACTATATAAATCAATTAATTCACTATGTACATCACTAATAACTGCGTTTTTTGGATTTGAATAAAAATATAAGGCACCACCACCAATAAATGGTTCCAAATAAATATTATAAATAGAGGGAATATGATGTTCAAAATATTTAATTTCGTCTGCTTTGCCCCCACTCCATTTAATAATAGGTTTCAAATGAATAGTATTAACTTCTTTAACTTCTTTAACTTCTTTAACTTCTTTAACTTCTTTAACTTCTTTAACTTCTTTAACTTCTTTAACTTCTTTAACTTCTTTAACTTCTTGTAATAAAGTAATAATCTCATTTTTATTTTTTTTAGTATATCCTTTAATATTTAATTGTTTGCATAAAGTAATTAATTCTTTACAAGTTTTTTCTTTATAATCCATTATAATTTTTATATTATAATAGTAACATTATAATATAATTTCAATTTTTATATTTATTTCTTTTTATAAAAAAAAGTTTATTTATAATCCTTTATTAATCCCTTATTAATTATACATTCCATAGGGAATGTTATCTGTTATTCCTTTATTAATTAGGTTGCATATAATCTCTCGTGTTAAAATACACGGAAAACTAATTTTATTTTTCAATTTTAGCCCTTCATTATTTTCAAATAAATTTATGTCAGGTTTCATTAACCTATATAAATTTAACTTTTTATAAATAATTTCCAAACAGCGTTTCAGATTGCGTACACCATCTTCTTTTTCTGTAAAATCAGTAATAATATATTCTAACAAGTCATCATTAAAGACAATAGAAGCGTTGTCAAATTTAATTTCTTCTCTAATTTTTGGTAATAAATGTTCTTTTGCAATAATGAGTTTTTCTTTGGTCTTATATCCTTTTGTCTCAATTTTATACATACGGTCTTTTAACACATTATTTACAGCATTTTCATCATTATAACTGAATATAAAGAGTGCTTTTGACATATCAATACTAATTTCTGAAAAATATTTATCACTAAACTTACTATTTTGAGTGCTATCTGTTAAATGAGTTAATACACCCGTGACTTCTTGTCCTTTGAACGAATCACTTAATTTATCTAACTCATCAAATAAAATAACTGGATTCATACAACCACATTGAATCAATATATCAATAATTTTTCCATATTTACTTCCTTCATATGTATAATCAAAACCATCTAAAAATCCACCATCTCCGCAACCGCCTAATGCGACAAGCGCAAATGGTCTATTCAAAATTTTACTGATGCCTTCTTTAATTAGTGTTGTTTTACCTGTACCAGGCGGACCTTTAATAGCAATAGCACAACCAATTGCATTGGGATTTACTAACCACAATCCAACCATTTGCATAATCTGGATTTTTGCATCTTCAAGCCCATATACAACACTATCTAATTGCTTTTTTGTATATTCCATAAAGTCATGACATTTTTCAATACCGTCGGCAAAACTAATAGGCAAGTTATTATATTTATTAAAAGGTATTTTTAAAAATGCATCTACCCAAGACTTAATTTTATAAAATTCGCTATTACCAAAACCACCACCCATAGAACGCATAGTATTTATTTTTCGTAATGCGCACGCTTTATATTCATCAGGAATATCAAGGTCTACTAAATGTAACAAATATGGTTTATCTATTTTTGTTAAATTTTGTAACTCTTGCATTTTTTCAATCACTCTTTCTTGCTCTTTTTTTGACAAACACTTTTTAAAATAGTCTGATTCTTTATCTTCATTGTATAAAATCTTATCAAATATTTTATAATTTTTATTGGAAATATGTGGTAAAGTGGGAACTAGTGTTTCATCAAATTTTTCTTCTTTTTCTTCTTTTCCTTCTTTTCCTTCTTTTCCTTTACATGTTTTACATTTTTTATATTTTTTATCATACTCATCTTCGTAATCATCTTCGTCTTCGTAATCATCTTCATCTTCATCTTCATCTTCATCTTCATCTTCATCTTCATCTTCATCTTCATCTTCATCTTCATCATCATCATCATCATCATCATATTCTTCGTATTTATCTTTATTATTCATATTTATAATAATATTTGTATGTTTACTGTTAGTGTTTCTATTTTTAACAAACTTGTGTTTTTTATTACTATTACTATTCTTTTTCTTATTAATTATTTTATATAAGTTTAACCGATTGTTCTTGTTGTTTGATTGTAAAAACATAGCGTTTCTTAAAATAAATTTTTTAAAAATGTTATCATCTTTCATATTTTTATTACTATTAGAAACATCTGCAATTTCGTGCAATACTCTATTATTGCTATATTTTGAAGGATAAAGGGTGTTCAATAATTTATAATACTCTAATTTATTGAAAGTTGTTTTCTTATTACTCAAAGAACTAGATTTATTTGAGTAAACTGATTCGTCTGATTCATCTGATCCGTCTGATCCGTCTGATTCATATGATTCACTAGTTTCACTACTAGATTCACTACTAGATTCATAAATATAGCTCACATCACTAGTATTACTACTAACGTCACTTTCGATGCTATTATTAGAATCAACATATTTTTCCCGTTTAATAGATCCAGTAACCAACCTAGTATTATATTTATGAATAATTGGAGGCATAATATTATACGGAAATAATAAATAATATTTATTCAATTTTATAATAATAATAATGAAAAATCATAAAATAAAAAAATAAAAAAATTATAAAATAAAAAAATTATAAAATTAAAAAATCATAAAATCATAAAATTATAAAAATTAAAAATTCATAAAATTATAAAATTGATTAATAATACAATTTAAATATTATTTAACTATTATAAAAGAATGACAGACTTTGAAAATAAGAGACCATCTAAAATTATAGGCATTCAGTTTAGTATATTAGGTCCACATGAAATTCAAAAAGCGTCTGTCGTAGAAATAACAAATAGAGATACACATATTAATAATAAACCAGTATTGTGTGGATTATTTGATCCACGAATGGGTGTATTAGATCCAGGAATGATTTGTCCAACAGATGGATTAGATTATATTCAAACACCTGGATATTTTGGTCATATTAATTTGTCGCGACCTGTGTATTATATTCAATATTTATCAACTATTATGAAAATTAGTAGATGTATATGTATTAAATGTGGCAAAATTTTAATAGATAAAGAGAAATATAAATATTTATTAAATTTAAATGCTGATGAGCGTTGGAATAAAGTTTTTTCGCTAGCAAGTAAAAAACGGCGATGTGGAGAAGACTCACAAAATGGTTGTGGGTGCTTACAACCAAAATTGAAAAAAGAAGGTTTAGCCACTATTATTGCCGAATGGAATGAAAAAGAAGAAGAATTAAAAGGCTATGAGTTTAAAACTGAAGACGCTAAAATGACAATGAAAATCATTCCAGAATTAATGTTAAAGATTTTCAAAAAAATTTCGGACGAAGATGTTAATTTTATGGGTTTTAGTCCATTATGGTCAAGACCCGAATGGATGATTTGTCAAGTATTAGCAATTCCACCCCCACAAGTAAGACCATCAATTAAACATGATGCACAACAACGCAGTGAAGATGATTTAACTCACATTAGTATTAATATAATTAAAGCAAATAAAACATTACAAGAGAAGCTAGAGCAAAATGCTCCGCCTAATGTTATTGATGATTGGACAACTGTATTACAATATTATGTTGCAACACTGGTCGATAATAAGATTCCGGGTGTTGCAGCAGTAGCCCAACGCTCTGGTCGCCCATTAAAAGCGGTAAAAGAGAGATTAAATGGAAAAACAGGTCGCGTACGTGGTAATTTAATGGGAAAGAGAGTTGATTTTAGTGCGCGGTCAGTGATTACACCTGATCCCAATTTGTCAATTAGCCAACTCGGTGTTCCGCTAAAAATAGCAAAAAACTTAACAAAACCAATATGTGTAACTTTAAAAAATAAAAATTATTTGCATAAATTAGTTTTGAATGGTCCCGATGTATATCCAGGAGCCAAAATTTATGAAAGAAAAAATGGAGACTGTATTAGTTTGCGTTATGTGGATCGCGAATCAATAAATTTAGAACCAGGCGATATTGTTCATCGTCATATGTTGGATGGCGATGCTATTTTATTTAATCGTCAACCAACTCTTCACAGAATGTCTATGATGTGCCATATTGTTAAAGTAATGTATAAAGGTGATACGTTTAGAATGAATGTAGGTGATACAAAACCATATAATGCGGATTTTGATGGCGACGAAATGAATTTACACATGCCTCAAGACGATGAGTCTGAAATAGAATTAAAACATTTAGCTGCAGTAAAATACCATATTGTGAGTCCTGCAAATAATAAACCGATTATTGGTATTTTTCAAGATTCGTTATTAAGCACTTATTTGTTTTCACGAGAAAATATTACTTTTAATTCGCGAGTTGCCATGAACTTATTAGCACATCTTAAAACAATTAACTTAAAAAACATTGATTTTGCCGATGAAAATCAAACAAGTTTCAGTTTATTAAGTCAAATTCTTCCAAATATTACATTAAAATATAAGACAAAACGATTTAATGACACTAGCGATGATTATAATACTTCTAATAATGTATTAGAAATTAACAAAGGAGCCATTGTTCGAGGACATATTGAAAAAAGCGTATTAAGTGATACTACACGTGGCTTAATTCATAGAATATATAATGATTATAATGTTGATGCATGTCGCGATTTTGTTGATAATTTGCAAGATCTTGTAACAGAATACATGAAAAATCATGGTTTTAGTGTTGGAATTAGCGATCTTATTGCAAATAAAGAAACTAATGACAAAATTAATGAAACTATTACTAAGAAAAAAGCAGAAGTAAAAGTATTAATAGATGAAACACATCTTGGTATATTTGATAATAAAACAGGAAGAACAAATGTAATTGAATTTGAAACACGTGTTAATAATATTTTAAATAAAGCATCATTTGAGGCTGGTAAAATTGCCCGTGAAAATTTAAATGACAATAATCGTTTTGTAACAATGGTAAATGCTGGTTCTAAAGGTAGCGATTTAAATATTTCACAAATGATTTCGTGCTTAGGACAACAAAATGTTGATGGAAAACGAATTCCATATGGTTTTGATGATAGAACATTACCTCATTATACTAAATTTAACGATTCACCAAACGCTCGTGGATTTGTAGAAAATTCATTTATAGGTGGTTTGAATCCAGATGAACTATTCTTTCATGCTATGGGTGGTCGTGTTGGTTTAATTGATACTGCATGTAAAACAAGTCAAACCGGCTATATTCAGCGTCGCCTAATTAAAGGTTTAGAAGATCTAATGGTACATTATGATATGACAGTTCGTAACAATAAAAATAAAATAATTCAGTTTAGTTATGGAAATGACAACTTTGACCCAATTAAAGTGGAGTCGCAACCTGTTCCATTTGTTAATATGTCAATTGAAGAAATATACGGACATTATCAGATGCCAAATGATTATTCAAAAGATTCAATATATAGTACATTATATACAAAACAAGCATATAGTAAATTTAAAAAACAAAAACCGGAGCTTGATAAAAAATGTCAATATTACATTAAATTTATATTACAAGCGCGCAATGATGTTATTAGTAAAGTATTTAATGATTTATATAAGCCATCTGTTAATGTACCGGTGTCTTTTACACACATTATTAATAATATTGCAGGAAATCAAGAAGAAAATGTTATAATTGATATTACCCCTCTAGATGCGTTTGAACTTATTGAAAGTAATTTTGATAAACTTAACATGTTAAGTTATTGTAAACCAAATGAATTGTTTAAAGTATTATATTACTATTATTTGACCCCCAAAGAACTATTGATGCATAAACGATTAACACGTAAATCTATTGAACTATTATTGAGTATTATAAATAATTCTTATAAAAAAGCATTAATAGCTCCCGGTGAAATGGTCGGAATGATTGCGGCACAAAGTATTGGAGAACCAACAACACAGCTAACACTAAACACTTTCCATTTTGCTGGTGTTGCTTCCAAATCAAATGTTACTCGTGGTGTCCCTCGTATTGAAGAAATATTATCATTAAGCGACAATCCAAAAAGTTTATCGTGTTCTATTTATTTAAATAAACCAGATAGTTACGATCAAACCAAAGTTAAAGAATATGTATCAAAACTCGAAAATACTAAGCTGCGCTCGATTGTTGAATCAATTCAAATTTGTTTTGACCCAGATGATTTAAATACTTTAATTAGCGAAGATATAGAATTAATGAAAGAATACAATGAGTTCGAAAAACTATTAGATGAATGTAATACTAGTTATAATGATTCGCGGGAAAAATCTAAATGGATAATTCGTGTGGCTTTAAATAAAGTAGAAATGTTAGATAAAAATATTACTATGGATGATGTTCATTTTGCATTAATGAGTAGCTATAATAATTTAACATGCATGTATAATGATTATAATTCTGACAAGTTAATTTTCAGAATTCGCATTAACAAAAATTTGCAAGCACAAAAGAAAAAGAAGAATAAAAGTATTTTAGAATCGCTAGACCAAAGTGATGAAATATATTTACTTAAAAATTTACAAAATGAATTATTAGATAACCTTATTTTACGAGGAGTAAAAAATATTCAAAAAGTAACATTACGTAAAATTAGCGATAACTTTGAAGAAGTAGATACTAAATATGTTAAAAAGGATTTGTGGGTATTAGACACATTAGGAAGTAATTTATTAGATATATTAGCACTTGATTTTGTAGATAAAACACGAACAACATGTAATCATATTATTGAAATATACAACATATTTGGTATTGAAGCTGCTCGACAAAGTATATTTGATGAGTTTTCGGAAGTAATTGAATTTGATAGCACATATATTAACTATCACCATTTAACAATGTTAGCTGATAGAATGACGTGTAATGATAAAATGGTATCCATTTTTCGACATGGTATTAATAATGATGATATTGGTGCAATTGCAAAAGCTTCTTTTGAAGAAACACCAGAAATGTTTTTGAAAGCTGCAAAACACGGTGAATTAGATAATATGAAAGGTGTTTCTGCAAATATTATGTGTGGACAAGAAGGTTATTATGGAACCAGTAGTTTTAAAGTATTAGTAAATAATGATGTTTTAATGTCATTTAAACCAGAAATTAATGAAGACGATGTGTCTAATAAAGAAGAATTGAGCCATGATGCATTATTAAATAAATTAAGAGAAGATTCGAAGGATGAGTGTAATAAAAATAATTTAATAATAGAGTCTTCTATTGCTAGTATTAAAACTAGTAATATGGGAAATAGTGAAGACTATGAATTAGATTTTTAATAACAATTTATCTTATGGTTATAAAGTAATATTTATAACAATAATATTTTTGGGTTTTTAGGCTTTTAGGCTTTTAAGCTAATAAATTTAAGCAACAAATTTTTCACATTTATTTGTTATTTTATTGCGCCGTTGTCCGTTGGGACAGCGTGTTTTTTTTTTGGTTTTGTTTACACCAGTGTTTTGTGGTTCTTCGTTAGGTTCTTCGTTAGGTTCTTCGTTAGGTTCTTCATTTGGTTCTTCGTTAGGTTCTGGTTTTGGTTCTTGTTTTGGTTCTTCGTTTGGTTCTTGTTTTGGTTCTTCGTTTGGTTCTATAGTTGGTTCAATAGCATCCATAGTTTTCTTCAATTTATTATTTCTATATACTGTTCTTGTAGCTTTTGTTATATCATAGTTATATATATAATTATATAAAATATCACTATAAAGTTGTAAATTTTTTTTTAAATCACTATATAATTTATAACTTTGCGAATCTTGCAAATCATTATTTATATTAAAAATAAAAGATTGACTATTAAATATAAGTTTATAATTATGTTTTTTCTCTCTGGAATATATACTTGGTACTTTTAAAAAGTAATAATCATCATTTTTAATATTTACATTACATATAATATATTTTATTTCCGCACTATTTGTGATAGATATATCTATTGGAGTATTACATAATAATATTATTGGTAAATTATATTCTTTGGATAATAAGTATATATCAATAGAAGTCACATAATATTCATCACTAGTTATTAAATCTTCTATTTTTATTGATTCATCTATAACCTTTTGCATAATACTTTTTTTATTATTTTTCAATAATATAAAATATAATTTTTCATTGTATGGGTGTCTATTATATAATTGTATTAATTTATTTTTTAAATCAAGTATAGTCAAACTATCATTTTTAGTATAATGTTTTATAAGCATTAAAATTATTTGATAAGAACATATATTATTTTCTATATCAAACATTAGCTGATAAACTGTTTGCTTAAAATTTGAGTGAATACCTTCTACTATTATATTTTTACTTAAAATGCAATCGTAATTTTTATCAATATATTTATCTAATATTTGAATAGATGCTATATCATTATTATCTTCTTCTACATATTCTATAAAGGTTTTATCATCATTGTCATCATCATCATCCTCATATTTAACCTTTTTTCTCTCTTTCTTGTCTGTCTCTTTCTCATCTTTTTCTTTCTCATCTGTCTCTTTCTCATATGTCTCTTTCTTGTCTGTATCTTTCTTGTATGTCTTTTGTGTTTTATTTTTATGAGTTTGCAAAATATCTATTACGTCTTTTTGCATAGTATTAGCTTTTGGAATAGGTACTATTGTTAATTTTTTCAAATCATTTAATTTTTTACTATCATAATAACCCAAGGTGTCAAATGTTTCATTATAATTATTACTATTTATTCTTGCAACATTGTTAAAATAGTCTAATGTTAATGAAGACTGAAATAATAATAGTTCATTATCTAAAATATTATAACCAGTAGAACCATAACTAAACGTTTGATTGTCTTGAAATATAAATTTTTTAAACTTATTGTATCTTACAAATTCATCTGCTAATCTTGTATAATATAAAATTTCATTGGATTCATTATTTATTAGATTAGTTATTGGTATAATTAAAGAACATACGTCATCATTTTTCATACAATAATTAGTATTACATTCTTCATTATCTAAACATAAAGACATTTCTTTTATTGACTCAAGTATTTTGGCATCATAATTCGCAAAAATTATATAACGTGACCCCACTTCTTTAAGTATATTATAAATTTGTTGTATTTTATCTAAGAAGACTAGTGAATTAGAATTTGTTATTTTTTTTAATACATTTTTATAACTAATATTTTTGTGCATATTTAAAACTTTTTTGAAGGTGTTTTTAAAATTATTGTAAAATAGGGTTTCTAGTTTAATATTATTAATACTAGTAACACGTTCAATATCTTGCTTATTAGACGTTTGTATTAATTTATCTACAAATAAAAAATCTTTACTTTCAATTATTTCTAATTCATCATCATTATTAATTTCTGGATATGAAATCATAACAAATTGGTTTCCCAAAGTCAATATTCCTATTATTGTGTTATCATCTTCAATTTTATATAGTGGTTTACATATAATTTCTTGTTTACTCAAGTTATATATTTTTTCTAATAAATTTTTTGTATTATTATAATCATTATAGTCATCTTCGTCAAGATTATCTATTAATTTATATGGAATATCTGGATATTCTGTTGAAATAGCAGATGGATAACACGGAATAAAGCCATGTTCGTCTGAATTAGTTATTAGTATTCCAATAACTTTATTAGCATAATCAACTATTTGATATGTTATTTCATACTTTAATTTAGTAATAATAGTGATTATTCTATTTAAAGTAATATTTGGTTTAAATTTATATGAACTATTTGATGTTGTATCTATTGTGCTAGCGCTCTTATCTATTGTGCTGGCACATTTATTAATTGCATTTTTTATATTGTATAAAATTATTGTGAAGTTTTTGAAAAAGGGATCTTTATTTATAAAACTAAAAAATTTCGTAATAGAATAACTAACATTGTCATTAATTAAATAAATGGGTTCGTAATTTTCATCATTTTTTATTAATAATAATATTTGTTTTTTTATATCTAAAAATTCACTGCTATAACTTTGTTTTGGACATAATACTTTAACATTGTCTGTATTATCTTCATTTGTTATATCTAAAATAATTAAGTTTAATCCATTTGGAAAAAGTAATGGATTGCTTTTGCATATAATATCCCATAAATATGTATAATTTATTATATTAGAACTATTTAAATAATCTTTAAAATTCTCAAAACTATTTATTATTTTTTTAAGTATAATTATTTGCGAATCATTAGTAGTGAATTGTTTATATAAATTACTAGAATTGTAACTTTCTATGTCAATAGAATCTACTAATTCATTGAAATTCTTTGAAATAAATATGCGTGGTAAATTTCCATTATTGTATTTGATAAAACTATCAATATTAATAGCATTTATAATTATTGTTATCATTTCATTAATACTAATTATTTTTGTATTATTGTTAACCAGTGTACCATAAAGGTCGGCAATGCAAGCAATAAAAGAATGATTTTTACTATTTTCAACACCATAACGTAAAAAGCAAGAATAATTTTTTTTCAGTGTGTTTGGTGTTTTTTTGGTTACGCAATTTTCATTATCAATTTGTAAAAATTTTTGTATTCTAATAGGAAGAAAACCCAGTTTATTTCTCTCTAATGGTTTATCAGGACCCAATATATAATTTAAAAAAAGTTTATCACTTTCATTTGCTACTTGTGTATTTACATCTAAACACTTAGATCGCCTTTTTAATTGTTCTTTAGTTTTTGATATGTTATTATTAAAACAACAAGGTAAACAAAAACCATTTCTGTTGTGTTTATCTTTCAAAAATCCCGGAACATGGTCAACATAATTGCCTTTTTCATCAATATGATGCTTAGAATCTGTAAATTCTAATATTGTACCATTATATGTTCCATCTTTATTTTTTTTTGAAATAAGCTCTCCATATTTTCCACTAGTAACTTCTGCATGCGTTAAACTAGTATTGTGTTGCAAACTCCAATAGCGTGGACATATATAATAATATTTATTATTATCTTGTGTTCCATATTCAAAACTTTCGGTGTAAGAATTTGGATGATTTTCATCTATATATTTTTTCTCTTCTTTTGTCAATATAACAGGTTGTTTTTTAACATTCCAATTACACAATCTGGAATATTCTTCATATAACGAGTTTTTCTCTGTTGCAAATAATTTTGGTTCTCTATTAATTAAACGTTTTAAAATTGGATTGCTCTTTTCAGATTTCTCTTTAAAAACTTCTTTTGTATCATGTTTTTGTTCTGGTTTTACTGTTTTTTCCGCTTCGCCATCATTAGTTTTAAATATTTTTAAATTTGTTTTTTTAGCTCCATCTTCTTGTTCATCTTCTTCTTCTTGTTCATCTTCATCTTCTTCTTTATTGTCTTCTTTATTGTCTTCATCTTCTTCTTTATTGTCTTCATCGTCTTCATTGTCTTTATCTTCATCTTCATCATATTTGTCATAATCATCATCAGCATCATCATCATCGTCATCATCATCATCATCATCATAACCACTCAATTTACTAATTTTGTAATGTTGTTTGATTGGTTTTTTTGTTAATTTAATTTTATTTACAACATCTTGTTTAATAATGTCCTTTTCAACATTTATTTCTTCCATTTTGTCTTCGGCACCTTCTTCGGCACCTTCTTCGGCACCTTCTTCGGCATCTTCTTCATCTTCTTCGTCTTCATCGTCATCATATGTTAAAAGTCCAAATATATTATTGTCATCATCAAATATTTCTTCGTCGTTTTCTAGTAATGCGTTCATTTTCCGATTTATCATTTCGGTAGTTTCAACATCTTTAAATTTAGTTTCTAATAAAGTGTCATCAACCTCTATAGTAGTATTTAATTCTTTCATAATTAATTCTTGGTCACTATTAATCAAATTATATATTGTTTTGGTTATTGAGTCTAAGTAAATGGGTATAAAATCTAAATAGTTAATATTGTCAATATTTTCAACACTAATAGAGAGATTTGAAGCACTTGTTTTTTTAAACAAGGTTTTAAACCCTGGATTATTTTTTATTTGCAGTTTTTTTGAATTAAATGTTGATGTCAATAATTTCAATGAATTATAAACACTGACTAATTTTAACCGAGCATTTTCATCTGTTAAGTTAAAGTTTTCTTGCAATTTTAGCAAAATTACAGAGTCACTATATTCTTGCTTTATTAATTCTAATGTAAACGCTTCTTCGGCATCCATTATATTAAAATTAGAGACGTGTTTATAGCGCAACTCTATTTCATTGTCTTTTTTTGTTATAATATTAAATAACAAATAAATAGCATTACCAATAGCATTAATATTTAAACTTTTTTTTATGTTAATATTGCAACTATAATTGAGAGAATTTATTTGAATATTGCTAGTTTGTAAATTAGTAAATAACTCAATGGAATTAGAAATTACTAACTTTTTAATAAATTTAATAATAGGATTAACACATGTACCTATTAAACTATTTAATAGTTCAAGGCTAATTATTTGTTTTAATCCAATACTAATATTTATTAATCCACTTTCATATAATACAATTAAAAATTCATCAATGTTTTTAGTAAATATATCGTCATTTGAAGTAGCATAAAAACTAATAGTATTTGTTTTCCCCAAACTTTTTGCATGCTTTAAGAGTAATGTTTTACTTAATAATGGTATTTTACTAGTTTTTGAAATATTAGGGCAAAAAATTCTATATATATTTTCTAATTTTTTGCCCGGATTATATTTAATTAATGGATATAATTCTGAACTATGAAACAGCTTAAAAATAGTTTCCAATGAAATAACCGAATCAAGATTATTATTTATATTTAAATTAATAGAATTAACACCCTTATTTTCATAAACTAAGTCTTCTGATACTTCGTTAATTGAATTTAATAAGTTGACCAATTTATTTTTATTAATAAAATTAATATTGCTTAATATAGTGTTGGTTTCTTTAATTAAATTTAATTTTTGCGAATAATAATTTGCATTATTAAGTATATTATTTTTGTATAAAAAACAATAATATAACTTTATAATTGTTTCTTCGTCAATACTAGACTTTTGTTGTTTAAAAAAATCACTTGCTAAACACATATAAAGTGTATTATTGTATATGTCGTATTCAAATAATAAATTTGAATTATTGGTTGTAATATTTTCACTTAACTGTTTTACACTACTACTATTATTATATAAATCATAGTAATCGGGATTTACTATATAATTTGTTTTATTATTTAATACAATTTGACCTATTTGTATATACTCTTTTATAGTAGTCAAAGTAATTTTAGTTAAATCATCATAACTATATATTTCTTTATCCGGATTAGTTGGATCTATTAAACTACTTAATATTATTTCTTTTTCGTAAATATTTGCCAAATATTTAATAATATTTGAATATAATAACTCTATTTTGTTATTATTAGTTAGCATATTAAATAAATTGTGTATATCAAATTTGCGCTCTGTCAAACTATATGTATAGAGTTCTTCAAAACATATTTTTTCATCTTCATTTACATTACTATTATAATGACTTATGAATTTTAATTTAATTGTTTCAATAGTATCATCATAATTAATAACATCGTCAACAAAAATAATTGAACTATTTGCTTCTTTCATAATATTGAAGTCATAGTCATTAAAATCATTACTAAAATATTGTTTATATACATCACTACTTATAAATGTAGTATAATTGTTATAATTTTTGTTAAGTTCTTCTATGCTCGGTATTTTTTCTTTTAATGATGATTTAATAAATAAATATAATAGTCTACTATTTATATAAATTTTAAATATATTTGACATTTATATAAATAGTAGACTATTATTTTATATATATATGATTGTAAATATTATTGTTGCATATTGTAATAATAATGGAATAGGTAAAGACAATAGTCTAGTTTGGAATATTAAAAGTGATATGATTAAATTCAAAAAATTAACAATTGGTAATAATAATAATGCTATTATTATGGGAAAAAATACATTTTTAAGTCTAAATAATGAAAATGGATTGGCAAATAGAGATAATCTAATATTATCTAAATCTTTGTCTATTGATAAATATAATGGAAAATCTCGGGTAAAAAGCTTTGAGACTATGCAATCTCTCGAAGAGTTTGTAAGATTGCAAAATTATGATAAAGTTTGGGTAATTGGAGGAGAGCAAATTTACAAATTATTTTTAGATAATTATAAAAAAGATCAGACTAGTATATATAATATTTCAAAAATATATATAACATATATAAATAAAGATTATGAATGTACTTCATTTTTCCCAGACTTAACACAATATACTAATAAACATAACTTACTTTTTTATAATAAAAAAGTACACAATACTATTAAAAATAATAGTGTTAACGAGGAAATAGATATGGCTTTAAATATATATGATATAGAATATATATTTGTATAAGCATTATATAAGCATTATATAAGCATTATATAAGCATTATATAAGCATTATATAAACATTTATACATCATAATATGGGTTGTCACTAATATTCATACCACAATAACGTGCTGGACTTTTTTTATAATCAATTGGATTATAAATTTTTATTTCTTTAGCTTCACTAATAATAAATTTGAAATTTTGCCAAAACTCCTCATTATGTCCTATAGATTGTGTAGCAATATGACTTACTTCATGTAAAGCAACATACATAAGCGTATTTATATCAATTAAACGACCTTGACTATTTTTTTCTGTATCTAAGCAAAATGCTAGTTTTTCTCCTTTATTTTCACTATAAGCCGTAAATTCGCTTGTTGGTAGTGTTTCGTATATTTTTTTTGGATTATAACCTTTTATTAAACGCTTTACATTACTTTGATTTGGATATTTTTTTGCTAAATGATTCACTAATTTATTTAAATTAATATTTACTTCGGCCAACTTATTTGCTGCTAAATGAATTTTATTACGATCACGAACGCAATATCTATTTCCGTTTATATCTGATATAATACATCTTAAATTAAAGCTATCGCTATTTAAGTATAGTTTAATAGCAATGATAATAATAAATATTATTAACAATAAATGGAGTATATTTTCACTAAATACAGATCCCATTTATATAAAATTTTATAATAATTAGTGTAACTATTATAAAATTTTTTAATATATTTTGTATAATTAGCAAATTAGCAAATTAGCAAAATTACATAAAAAACGCAATTTATTCATTTATTTATGCATTTATTCATTTATTTATGCATTTATTTATCCTATTTCTAACGGTCTTCTAAATGTATCTGTTTCAATTGTAGAAATATTCCATGGACAATTTGTATTTGTTCTGGGATTTGGTGGTTCTGATCTAATTTGCAAATTAGAATTTCTTAAACTTGAACCTTGTGTATTAATTCCAACTAATTGTGTTGGGTTTAATAAGTTAATATTTCTTAAATCGGAACTACTTACAGGATTTAGATTAGACCAATCATTAGCGGAGCTATTTGGTAATAAGTCTGATGGATTAGATATAGCTTTTGTTGATACTAATTGGTTTATTGCGCTTGCACTATCAGCAGAAGTAGCTATTTGCGTATTTGAATTACCGTTATATGGAGCGTATGTTGAGCCGCTATTTGTTATAGATTGCGCAGAAACATTTTCAGCACCTTGGTTGGCTTGGTATGAACCAGGGTTTAATGCTGTCATTGGCAATTGCAATAAATTTTTACCCTCGGAATATTTATAAAAAGCGAATACAACAAACAATAAAGCAATTACTCCTAAAACATGTTCGCCGTTAATCCCTTTCTTAAATTTATTTAAAACTGTCATTTTATATAAAATATACAATAAAAAATTTTCAATAATATTTAATTAATTAAATAAATACATTAAATATAAAACTAAAAAACATTATTATTTATATTCTTCATCACTAGAAGAATCATCAATAGCATTTAAATTATATTTAATTTTTATATTTTTTGCTTCTAAAAATGCTTGGATTGCATTTCTTCTTATTTCTTTTGCTTTTTGTTTTGCTTTATTATATATTTCTAAATAGATAGTGTCATGTGTTTTTATTTCAATTGGATCGCTGTTTATTATTATATTATCTAAATCACAGATTTCAATAATTGGATTATTATCTAAATTGTCTGGCCTAGCTAGTTGTGCTTTTTCTGCCTTTTTTTCTTTGTCTTCTTTTTCTGCTTTTTCTGCCTTTTCTGCCTTTTCTGCCTTTTCTGCCTTTTCTGCGTTTTCTGCTTTGTCTTCTTTTTCTGCTTTTTCTGCTTTTTCTGCTTTTTCTTCTTTTTCTGCTTTTTCTGCTTTGTCTTCATTATTAACTTGTGAATTTATGCTAAATGTAGCTTCGTTTTTTGTTCTAAATATATCTTCTTCTTTTGTGCTAATTAGTGATTCTCTAATTGTGCTAAATACATTTTCGCCATTTACACAAGTTTTTTGGGTTGTTGTATTCAAAGTATCTTCTTCATTTATAGAGCACTCATCTGACTCAGGTTCAGAGAGAGAATCAAAATCATTGGTTCCATCTATATGAGAGCATGTATCATAATCATTATTTAAGTCGTTACTATTATTTAACTCGTTACTATTATTTAACTTATTATTTAGCTCATTATTTAACTTGTCACTAATACAACTATTATCTAACTTGCTAATAGGTTTATTTAATTTAATTAAAATTTGATTTTCAAAATTATCACAAGGATATAATATCATAAATTGGATCAATATTATATCAATTATAAAAGATGATTTAGAAAATTTGATTCCGTTTATATTTATTAATGGTACAATATCATTAACTTTATCATATTCTTCTAAAGTTATTTTTTTTTCATTTTCATCATAAATAATTATTTTATCTTGTTTAATAGAAGTTTTAATCAAAAACTTTTTACCAGATTTGTATGACCGCATAATTGGAACAACATATTCTTGAATGTCTTCATCTGTAATATTTTTAGAATCATAAAACCATAATTCTTTATTTGCACATATTTCTTTAACACAATGACTTTCTAAATTTTCGAAGAATTCTATAACTTGTTTGTTATTGCTAAAAAATTCTAAATCGCAAAAACATTTATTATTATTATTAACAATACCTTGTTTTGTATTACATTTAGGCAATTGAATATATAGATTATTTTTTGTAGCGTTGTTTATTTTACTATAATAATTATTACCACTTATTAGAGATGGATTTTCTAACTTTACTAAATTAAAATCAAAAGCATCTGTTAGTTCATATATTTTGTTATTCATTTAATTAATTTAAGATTATAAAAATGTAATTAAATTTGTGCGCATTAGTATTTAAATATTTAAATTTTTATATTTTAAATACTAAAGGTTGAAATATGGTTATAAAAAATGCATTAGCCAATCAATGTATTAATTTTTTAAAAACAGAAGAAACCAAAAAAGAATTAAAAGAAATATTTACCCCAGTTTTAGAGTATTTTTTGAAAGAAATAAATATATATTTATATTTTTTTATATTTTTCATTTTTACTAGTTTTATTTTACATTTAGGAGTTTTACTCTTATTAATTCGTTATAATATTAAATTAAATAAACAAAATGTTAAATAAACAAAATGTTAAATAAACAAAATGTTAAATAAACAAAAAAAAAAATTAATTATATATTATGTAAAATTTTTATATAATATATTTATATAACAAAATAAATATGAAACACTCAAGAAGACGAAGTGCTAGAAAAAGAAGCAGATATAATAGTGGCGGCTCAACAATGTTAGATTTAATTGTACCAGGTGGTTTATTTGCTGCAACACAATTTGCAAAAGGAAGAAGCAAAAAGCATGTTCGTGGTGCAAACTATCTTGTACAGCAAAATAATAAAAAATCAAGAAGACGTAGACGTAGATATTAGTAATTTTTATTAATTAAATAATTCATTTAAATAATTTATGCAAGTTATAAATTATTTAAATGAGGTTGAACGAGAAATGCACGTAGTTTCTAGATTCTCAATTAAGAGTTCATATAATATATTTTTACTGATATTAATATACTTAATTGGAATTTTATTTTCATAATCACTAATCGCCTGTGTTAAAATAGTTATATTCCCAGAGTCTATTGCTGTATTAATAATAGCAATAAATTCATCAATAGCTTGAATGCTCATAGTATGGTTCATTATTAATATTATTAATATTATTAATATTATAAATATTCAATTTTTTATGCTCAAATTGCAACTATATAAAAATATAATAAATTATATGAGTGTTGAAGAAAAAATTAAAAGATGGGTTGTGTTAGATAATCAAATTAAACAATTAATAAGTCAAATACAATTATTAAAAGATGAAAAAAATGACTTAACAAATAGTTTAATTGAGCATTTTGATAAGTTAAACAAAAATTATCCAATTATTAATATAAATGATGGCAAACTAAGTTTTATACAAGTAAAACAACCCAATGCATTAAGTTATAAATTTTTGGAGCAATGTTTTGCTGATTATTTTAAGAATAACAAAACTGATAGTAATAATAAATTGCTTTTAGAATATATTAAATCAAATAGAACATATAGTATTAATAAAACAATTAAACGAGTTTATAATTGAGAGATTTTATATAAATCTATTATATAAATGTATGCTAATATAAGTGAGTTATATAAAAATATAACTAATTTAGATAAATCAGATAAATCAGATAAATCAGATAAATCAGATAAATCAGATAAATCAGATAAATCAGATAGCTTACTGAAAAACTATCATATGTTGCCGGGATTTAATATAACAGAAACTAATAATACAAAGTCTAGTTGTGAAACATCAAATAATAGTAATAATGTAACAAAAGATAATAATGTTATTGATGATTCATTATTTATGAAATTTTTAGGGTTCTTTGATAATACAAATAATCAAACACAAAAAAATAAACGTAAAATGCCAAAAAAGCAAGAAAAACCATTTACACGAAAACAAAAACAATCACAAAAGCAAAAACAATCACAAAAACAGAAACAGAAACTTAAAATAGAAACTTAAAATAATATTAGCAAATCAACTCCAATCAAAATATATAAAAAACCTAATAACGCCTATTACGTTTTTTGGTGTAACGTTTTGCTTTTTTCTTATAATGCTTTGTCTTTCTTTTATTGCGTCTTCTATATTTTTTTCTTGTTGCCATACCGCCTGCGTTTCCTGGTGTTGGGAATCTCGACATTGATCTTTCACGTCTCCGTTGGGCCGCGGTGCTTGCTAATGATCTTGATGATGTGGATGGGTCTACACTCCCATGTAATTGTCTCGGTTTTGCTGACTCTTTTGTTGATCGAGCTTCTGCTAACATTTTTCTATTATTAATTTGTCTATTTAAATAGGTTAACTTCTCTTTCATATGAGTTAATTTTCTAAATAATTGAGTCTCTCTATCTGTCTCTTTCCAGTTTTTATCGGTTTCAGCGTTCTCTTTTACAGATATCACAAAACCAGGGTGGTCGACATCCGCACCGTCTGCATTGAGGTATATACTATATTTTTCTTTTGCATCTTCTAGTTTCTTTTGTACATCTTCCAACTTTTGAATTTTTTCTTATGGAGAGTTAAATGTTTCTACCTCTTCAAATGCTTTTGTTACGTCATGCACAATTAAATATAATATGTCATTTGCTATATTAAGGGCGTATTCAAAACTGATAGTATGTTCTTTGAACAAAATATTACTACACTGATAAATAAAAATAAATATGTCATTTTTTAGATATACTTCTTTTATTGGATCTTTTTCTTTTACTGTTTTAAACATTTGAATTGCTCGTGTAATGAAATCCATAATTTGTTCTTTGTCTAACTCTATCACTAATTTTTCAAAGATATGTGTGTCTTTATTCAACAAAATACTACTACACTTTAAAATTACATCAAATATTCTATCTTTTAGATCTGCTATTTCTACTGTTTTTAACATTATAATTGCCCGTGTAATGAGTTCAACAAAGGCATCTGATATGGTCTGATCTATAGGAAGTTGGATTGCTGTATTTTCTAACTTGAGCGCCGTAGTAGCCATGAATTCAGGATCTTCTTGATCTTTAGATTTTTTTGGATCTGGAAAATGTGCTAAATATAAATTTATTAGATATTCTGATTCTAAATCGACAACACTATCTTTATCTATTTCATTTTTTATCTGGTTTTCGTGTTCAGATATAGGTAGTTCCGGCACATTAACAGGACGCGGAGGGGGAGGAGGAGGAGATCCAAGTCGTCCACTATCTTTATCTATTTCATTTTTTATCTGGTTTTCGTGTTTAGATATAGATAGTTCCGGCACATTAACAGGACGCGGAGGGGGGAGGAGGAGGAGATCCAAGTCGTCCACTATCTAAATTATCAGTAATATCTAAATCATCAGCCATATTTATAATATTTGCATATTATAAATATAATATTTTCTAAATAATCAAAATATATAAAAAACCTAATAACGCCCATTACGTTTTTTGGTGTAACGTTTTGCTTTTTTCTTATAATGCTTTGTTTTTCTTTTATTGCGTCTTCTATATTTTTTTCTTGTTACAATGCCTCCTTCTCTATCTCTGCTTAGTCTATGTCTGTATCTCTGCCTGCTTAGTCTGTTACTTGAAATTTGAGAAGCCATTGAACCAGAAACAGGATCACGTGTCTTATTTGCCCGCATTGCATTCAATTTTTGCTTTAGTTCCGCAAGCACTTCCTGTGGTACATTAGGGTAGACATGTTGCGTCGGCAACGCCACCTTCTTTGGCACCGGAACTACATTCTCAACCACATTGGTTGCATCTGTTGCTGCCCCCTCTGCCACCGCCTTGTTTGCTTGTCTTCTGTCCAATACTTGCTTTAGTTCCTCATCAAAATTCGACCGTGCATTAGACTTAACATTCTGCTTCGACCATTCAAACTTCTTTGCCACTGGAACCACATCTGTTGCTGCCTCCTCTGCCTCCGCCGTCTTCGCCTGTATTGTCTTCATTCTTCGCGCCAGTTCCGCTGCCACATTTACCCGTGCCTCTTTGATGGCATTCTGCTTCTGCTGCGCCTCCTCCCTCGCCGCCTCAGCCGCCAGTGCCTCCGCCTCAGCCGCCGCCCTCGCCGCCGCCGCCTCGAGGGCCTCCGCCTCAGCCTCTGCCTCTAGAATTTCCTTCTCATCAAATTTATGCACGGTCTTGGCTTCGACATTTGCCATTGGTATGGTTGACTTTGGAGATAACATTTCTAATATTTGCAAATATTAGAAATATTAAAGAACAATTTTAAATCAAACAGACACTTTAAACCAATTATTATTATTAAATGGACTAATTAAAATATTGCTTATTCTATCTTTCCAATATTTGACACGTTGTTCAAACAATAATTCTTTATTAGTTTTGGGGTACAGATCTTTATCTATATATTGTTTTTCCAATTCACTTTGTTTTGGTTTTACTCCATAACAATTAGATCCTAATTTGGTATGTGGATTGGGAACATACCCACCATTTATTCCAGGTAATCCACAATCATATTTATGACCTTCTTTTTCTTGCAACTTTCGCCAATCACTTTGGCTTGTTGGATATAAACCAAGTTGATCTTTTGTCCATCCGTAACTACACCAGCTTGCGCCTTTTGTTTGTGCTTGATTTAATTGTTCATATGTAGCCATTTCACCATCAAAAGCATTACAAACAGCTTTAGCATCATGATAAGTAAATCTGTTACCCGGAACATGATATACTTCACTAAAATTCATACATATATCCGGTCCGCTAATTGTAGATTTAACTCTAATTTCGGGTTCTGGTGAAAATATATTTTTAATTTCTGTTACAATATCAATATTAAAGAAATAAGCTAATCCATTTACAAATATTAATATTATAAACAATCCCCATAATAGCGCTTCTAATATAAAATAGGATCCCGATGGTTCATAATCATCATCATCACCATTAAATGATTTTCCCAAAAAAGAAAATAATATATAATATACTATTATTATTAGTATTAATACAACTAATACAAAAGGATTTGTGCCTAAATTGTTTAAATTATTATAAAAATCTTCGGTTACATTATTAAATAATGTCATAATATTATATATAAATAATATATAATATTATTAAATAATGTTATATAATCTATAGCATTTATATTAGTCTTTAATGAGTGTTATGTTATTTTTCTATAACAATAACAATAAGCTTTTGCACTAATTAATTCAGATTCACCAATTTCAATTACATTAGTATCATTATAATAGTACCACTTTTGATTCGCATTTTTAACATATGAAGTATAATGTCCACCCAAAGAACTACCACTATGATTACAAATTCCAAACAATTCATAAATATAACTTTTGTTATTATATCCAATTACATATTTGCTAAAATTTAATCCATGCAATGGAGTTTCTATAATATTATTTAGTTTACGATTTTGATTATCAAAACGTTTAAAATCAACTATTAATATAGTTGGTAAACTCCAAAATTTAATACTTTTTTTTACGGTTTCCTTTTTTTTTGTAGTTTCATTAAACCAAGAATTTTCATTTTCCAATAATTCATAATGTGTATATAAATCAAAGCAATCATAAATAGTACAAGTTTTAACATTGGCATTCGCATTAGCATTCGCATTCGCATTGTTTCTTGGTATTGGTAAATTTATTATGCTAAAAGTCTCTGGTGTAATACTATAAATACTATTTTCTATATTGTTAGATGTTATTAATGATACATGTATTCCAAAAAATAGTTCTAATATTTCCGAGTAACTATTTGAATAATTATTTTTAATCATAGCATAGCATTTATTAGCTAATTCGTCTATATTATTTTTTGATTTTCCAATTATATTAATATCTACTTTACGCTCCATACCCTCGTGTAAACAATCAAAAAAAAACATTAAAAATTCTGGCAAATCATTTTGAGCATATCCCGTAAATAATTCACGTTGTTTTTGTTCTGCTATATATTGTATAGTACTTATAAATCTATTTGGACTAATAGTACAATTAGTAGTCCACATTAAGTCTTTTAATTGTTTCCATTCACGCAGTATTAACATTTTATCAACACACTTTGCATCCACACACTTTGCATCCACATTTTCAAGAATCTCATTTAGTTCATAACAATGTGATAAAATTTGCATACAAGCATTAATATAGCATGTATTACCTAAATTACATAATCCAGTAAGTCCTTTATTACTATATTTATTATATTTAGTATTATATTTATTACATGTCATCGAATTATAAATTTTTTTGTTCATTATTGCATATTTAAATATATAATTAAATATATATTTAAATATATTTCATTACATATAATGAATATATGAACTCCTCCAATTTTAACAATAATTTTGAACTAACCATGCTACACAATTCAATGGCTTGTTTAAATAACTATATAAGAAGCGTTAATTCTAGTATTGAATATTTAAATAATACAGCTATAAACATAAGATATATGCAAGAACATCTAGATTATTATTATCAGATGAACAATTATCGTTCAATGAGATATAATACATCACTGCAATCAGTAGAAACAAACACAAATAGAGGCGCAGAATTATCAACGGAATATTTTGAAGAGTTATCATTGCGTAATCTAAAAAATATTATTAGTAATAATATTACAGAATGCACTTATTGCAGTATAAATGAACCTTTAAATGAATCCTGCTCTATAACACATGAAGAATTTCTTCCCGAAAATAGAGTAACCAAAATTAATGGTTGTCAACACATATTTAATTCAAAAGCAATTAATGACTGGTTAATTAATCACCAAACATGTCCTAATTGTCGTTATAATATATTAACAGATTCAAATATTATTTCTTATACTAATCAAGAGTCAAATGTTAATTATTTTTTTAAAGTTGAAGAGCTATTCAAATATATTTGTTTTATACATGAACAGTTTTGAATAATATAATGTAGTTGTAGCGATTATTTAATAATTTGTTTTTTGCCAAGACTATTTGATTATGTATTTTTTTCTTCTTTTTATTATAGTTGGCCAGTTTTTTTTTTGCTTCACAATAAATAGTAGGATTGGATTTTAATGACTCCTTATAATTTCTATAATTTTCTGTTTCTGTAATATATAAGTTTTCTAATTTATTAATTTTATCAAATTTTTTACGTAAATAAATGCATAACGTGTTAGTATTATTTTTTTTTAAATATGCAATTTTCTTTAAATTCAATAAATAATTGTTATTATTATTGCATGCTTTACAATACATACAGTGTTTTTGTAAATTATATAATTTACAAATATGGTTATTTTGGTTATTTTGGTTATTTTGGTTATTTTGGTTATTTTGGTTATTTTGGTTATTGTGTTTATTACAAGAGAAAACACCTTTATTTAAATCATAAAAACAAAACACTGTATGTAAATTGTTATCTTTATTAGCTAAAATAGTAGATAGTAATTCTTTACTATTTTTATTATTATCACTATTAGCACTATTAGCACTATTAGCAATAGTAAAATTTTTATTTTCTTTTAAATTTAATAATAAACGAAGCATTACAATTTAAAAACAATAATATAATTAACTATTAATTTTTATATAATATTTAATTATATTAAACGCTATTTTATCTTACTTATAATTAGTTTTTTTTTGTAATAGTGCACCAAACGGACTCCAATACGGTAATATAATTGGTTTTTTATTTGTTAGCATTGCTATATTTTTTGGTACATATTTTTTATCCACTATTATTTCAAATGTATAATCTTTAAACCAAGATTCGGACATATAATAATTTCCATCATAAACCACATTATTGTCTTTTTCAAATAATTTATCTCCCCAAGAATTTTCAACAAGAAATCCATTTGTTTTTGAGTTATTAAAATTATAACCTTTTATTACCATAGCATGAGAAGGTGCTGTTTGCCTATAATTTAATGCATCACATTTATCCATAGCATTATTAAATCCAAACACAGAATCATAATCAAAGGCTTCGCCATCCATAAAACTATTTTCGTGTGAAATATTTTTTTCAACATCAAGACCAACCCACACTGCTTCATTATTGTCTATTGATTTTTTAGTAGCATCAATTAACACATCAATAGGAACATTTATCATTGCGCGTCTTTTTTCTCCTAAAATATCAAATGACATTTCAATATCATATTGTTTATAAAAAGGAGCCTCTTTACATGGATAATTTATTAGACATATTTTATCCTTTGCATTATATGGTACATATTTTTTATAGAAGTCTTGGGGGCTAATATTTCTGAAAATTTTGGCTTTCTTGGTAATACTTTTATTCTTGCTTTCTTGATAATATTCCCAGGTTATTTTTGTTGGAGGTTCTCCTAAAAATACAACCAAAATTTTATAGCATTCTAATAACATAGCATTTAATATACTTGTTTTATTTTTAATAAGCTCGTTTTTTGGTGTAGTTTTTATTTTTTGTGCACATTTACGCAGAAAGTCATTATAAAACTGCTTTAATTGTTCAGAGCTTTTACTATGAAAATTATCATCCATATTTGTTTTAGGAATAATACCATATTTTTCAATTAAATTAACAAATACATTCCAACGACCACCATCATCTGTTAAAGTGTCAAGTATATGTACTAATTTTACTACTTTTTCATTAGATATTATTGTTTCTACATTTACATCATGATTATCAATAACATAACTAAGATAATAATTGGCTTTTTCTAATTTGTCAAAAAAAAACAAATAATTTTGCGAAAACTCAAAATCAGGCGCCAACTTGTATTTTTTAATCATTTTATAACGAATAATATTTAAAAAGGCAAAAATCCAACACCGACCACTTTCTTTTTGATCTGTAATTTTTGATTGAACATCAATTATGTTTTTGAAAGTGGCCTTTTTATCTTGTATATAATCACTTTTCAATAACATAGCATGTAAATCTGTTTTTGTATTAATATTTTTAATAATTTTATTTGTTTTGTTTTTATTAAATTTACTTGAAAAATTATAAATTAATTTGTGTGTTAATTTATTAACCATATATCTTATATATATAATATATTTTATTATAATAAAATATTTGCTATATTACATTTTTGCATTATTGCATTATTACATTATTGCATTTTTGCATTATTGCATTATTACATTATTGCATTATTACATTATTGCATTATTGCATTATTGCATTATTGCATTATTGCATTATTGCTATATTTAGTTTATTTACATTCTTTTAAATAGCTATCAAATAATAAACTTTTGATTTCTTTGCATTTTAATTCTTCCAATTTTTTTTCATATTTTTCTGGTTCTTGCCATTTACTTTGTAACTTGTCTATTTCATTATACCAAGACTGCAATGTAACACCTCGTTTTTTTTTAAATTCACTCATATTTTCCAGATTTAACGCATAAAGTTGCAATAATGGTTTCATTATTTGGTTACTAATATAGTGTCCATAATCTAATTTTAATTTTTCCTGCTTAATATAATCAGGAGTTTCTATTTTTTCACCTTGAAGTGCTTTTTTATTTGAATTCACAATATATGCATAATACATTCTATCACCTGAACTTGGTTTGTTTCCACTATCTCGTATTCCAATTCGTTCTGCTAAAACTTTATGCGCTATTTGGTTGGGGTTTTTATAATAGCTCCGCAAAGATTTTGTTACCAACAATTTTTCAATAGGATAATCACCACTAATTAACTTAGTAAGACTCTCATTCAAAAATTTTATCGACTTAACAATACTTTTTTCTTTCATAATAATATTTACAATTGTTCCATAAATGTCTTTAACCAATGGTGCATTATCTCTTCGTTTAAGTACTATACCCATATACTTTAATTTGCCTTTTTCTATATTTTCTTCATATAGTATACCAACATAACGTTTTTTGGATAATAATATCCATGGCCAAAATGTTTTTTCGTATTCTAAATCGTGCGGTTTTTTAAGAAATTTGCTTGCTAAATTTCCTGCTTTTTTTGCTAATTCAATAGTATAAGCAAGTGCTTCATTATTAATAATTTTTTCATTAGTATTTGGATCTCGCAAATTAAATTTGAAAAATACCGAATCAGTATCACCATATACACATTCTGCTTTTGCTTTTACAATTGTTCCATTATCCAATGTTACCAAAATATCATTATAACATTCTTCAATAATCGCCCTTCCATAAAATAATAATTTACGACCGATTGCAGTTGTTGAAGCAGCAACATCTCCTTCATAAAAAGCACTAGTAATTGCACCCATTTGACCATACAAAGAATTTGCAGTAACTTTAATACTAAGCTGTCGCTTATCTAGCACATTTTTCATAAAATCATCGTTTTCTAACAAGATTAGTTTTCGGGTTGCTTTTCGAGCAGCTAACAATTCCTCTAAAATAGCAGGCATAATAGCTTTTCCATATTTATCTGGAAACTGAGCAAATCTACAAATTTTATAACCAATAATAACTTTTTTTTCCGCTGCTTTTGGACTAGGTCGCATATATTTATAGGTGTCATATTTAACATCTATATATGTGTAACCACAATCGTATAAATTATCATAACAATAGTCTCCCTTTTCATTTTTTTCGCCTGTTTCATTAATTAAATTATTATATAGGTCATATTCTTTTGTCCATACCTTTGAATCATGTGACAAGTTTTCAGATATAATAGAAGATGGATAAAGAGAACTATAGTCAACACAAGCAACTGGTTCATCTAAATAAATACCTGTTTTTGGCTTAAAAACATGAGCACCTTCATATCCACCACCCGTTTTTTGTTTGCTAATAACCGGCATTAACGTGTTTTTTTCTCCACATTTTTTAGAAACATAGCTTTGTAATTTAATACCTTGACCACGCAATAATAAGTAACTGAGTGGAACATCACACAAATTGGACATTTCTACTTTATCTGTTATTACATCTACTTTTAATAATAACCAAATAACATTGTCACAATCAGCAAGACAATATTTACCAACAGTCCATCGATCATAATCAGAACCATTTGCTAGTTTAAATATTTCTTGTGGAGTTACATCATCTTTTGCCAAACCCCAATTATATTTATAATTAGTTAAATCAAGTTCTTCTAGTCCATCAATTACAAACCAGTGTTCGCTTTTATTAATTTCAATTACTTCAAATTTTTTGCCTTTTTTATACAAATTATTGCTGAATCCTAATTCATCAAATTTGATAGTGCTTCCAGCACTAATACCTGTAAGATTTTTGCTATATATTTTGGTAGTATTGTTACTAGTGTTGCAAGTTACTTTTGTAATAACGTCGCTAATAAAATAACTTGATGTAAAGTCTAATTTATTAGAACTTAGTGTAAATTCTTTGCGAAAGATAACACACATGTCTATAATAATGCGTCCTGGCATTTTTATAAATTTTAAATTATATTCACCACTAGCTAATACAATTTTATTTGTTTCAATATCATTATAATCTTTTGCATGGTTATTTTCATGGTTATTTGTTGTTTTTTTTGCCAATTTATCTCTATATTCGGAACGCCAATCTTTTGATATACAAACTTCATTTTTATTTCGCGAAAGTTTAAGAAATTCATCAACACATTTTAGCTCTTTTGACCGTTTGTACATAAATTCAAAGTCAAATCCAGTAATATTATAACCCGTAATAATATGAGGGTTTTCACTATTTATGAGTTTTGTGAATGTTAACAAGACTTCTTTTTCACTTGCGCGCTCTAATACAATAACATTATTTTCTTGTACCCACAATAAATATTTATCAGGAATTTTGCAACCACCCTTGACAATAATAATACGTTTATATGGTTTTTCTTCTGTATAATTTATAAAACTCAAACCAATAAACGTAATAATGTCTCCTTCTAATTCGGGTAAGTTAATAGCTGCAAATGCTTCAGTAAGTTTTACTAACTTTATATTGTAGTCGCATTCTTTATCCTTAATTAATTCTAACAATGATACATTTTTTTTATAGTCTTTTACTTTTTTGGGTTTACGCTTATTATAGATTGCTTGATTTATTGCCATATCACTACTTTGATCACTACTTTGATTGCTTGTTTCATTAATCAATTCATCATCACTATTTTCACACTCACACTCACACTCAGACTCAGAATCACTAGACTCTAAAATTTCATCACAATTAATTATGCTATTACACTTTGCAGGAATATAGGATTCTAATTTTGCTATTATACTTTCAAGTTCAACTAGACTAATATTAGTATTTTTTGGATATACTTTTTGTATATAACATAATTTTTCATTGGCATTGGTATTGGCATAATTAGGTAAATCAAATGCACTTAAAATTTCTTGTTTTAAATTATTAAAGTCATAATTTTCTTTGAACTCGCATGAACTGGAATTATAATTTTCAAGTATGTTTAAGGCCAATTTTTTATAATTTTTAATTGGAATGGGAAAATCACCATGACTGCTACTGGCTTCAATATCAAAACTGCATATATTGTATTTTACCAAAGTCTCTTTTTCTTTGTAATTTTGAATATCTTCATAATTAATACTATATTCATAACTACAATTTGTTGTTTTATTATTGATGGTTCGAACTTTATTTGAAGCCATTTTTATCCAGCCACTTGGGCTAATTTGTTTTTCATGAAAGAATTTTAACAATGGTGGTATGTCTGCTTCATATAAATAACAATGTGTGACTCCATTATCATCCTCATATTTATATCCGTCAGGCTTTAATGTTCTTTCAAATTGTCCTGATTTACTTGTTTTGTCATCATAAAATATTTTTTTTAATTTGTTATAAGCACCGCTATTTGTAAATGAGATTTTAACAAAATTATGTAATTTCTTATTATCAAATCCATATAATTTGTGCCTTTTTACAAGTTTACATTGAATAATTGAATCTTCATAATAATTTCCAACCACTTTTTTTAAATGCCCCATAAACTCATTTTTACGTTGTTCATCCCAGTCTTCATTAACTTTGATGTAGAAAAATGGATAGAAATTCTCAATAAATATTGAAGCAGTTTTATTTGAAGAACTGATTCCAAAAGCTTGAATAACAAACTTTTTATTATCTTTATAAGGATTTCCTTTTGCAGTTTCTTCTATTACATTATAGTCATAGCATTTGAAACATTTAAAAGTTGCCATATTATTGAATATACTATTTAATAACTTTACTTTAAATTTAAAAAGTAATAAAAAAGAATTTCAATTTTATTATAATATATATAGTATAATAAAATGTCAAATATTCCAAAACTAATTTTTATTGTTCCTTATAGGGATCGTTTAAATGAAAAACAACATTTTTCTATATACATGAAATATATTATGGAAGACTATGAAAAAAATGACTATGAAATATATTATAGTCACCAAAAAGACAATAGATTGTTTAATCGCGGGGCTACAAAAAACATCGGTTTTTTAGTAATGAAAGAAAAATATCCCCACGATTACAAAAATATTACTTTTGTATTTAATGATATTGATACATTACCGTGTAAAAAAAACATGTTTAATTATATAACGCAAAAAGGAACAGTAAAACATTTTTATGGATTCACATTTACTTTAGGAGGGATTGTTTCTATGAATGGAGAGGATTTTGAAACATGTAATGGATTTCCAAATAATTGGGGATGGGGTTTAGAAGACAATCTACTATATGATAGAGCAAATCAACAATCATTAATAATAAATAGAGAGCAATTTGTACCTTACAATTCTAAAAGTGTAATACATTTGTATGATAGTCCAAATAGAATAATAAGTAATAGAGAGGCATTAGCATATAGTAATAAACAAACATATGATAACTTAAATACTATAACTAATTTAAATTATACTATTGTTAATAATGATGCAAATAGTAATGATGCAAATAATAATGATGCAAATAGTAATGATGCAAATAAAGTATCCAATATTAAACAAAATGAATATATTATAGATATACATCAATTTCAAACTTTGTTAAGTGATAATAGTAACACTTATTATACACAAAACGTATTTGAACAGTCTAGCATATTGGCAAAAAAAACTACCACAATAGTAAAGAGAGATGTAAAACCACGTTGGTTATTAAATAAAAACTATAGATAAACTATTCAACAGAAACAACTTTAGCCAAGTTACGTGGTTTATCAGGATTAATATTTTTACTTATTGATAGTTCATATGCTAATTTTTGTAAAGTTATAATATATAAAATTTCATTATAATAGTCTAGATTTATTAATAAAATATATTCATTATGTTTTAATTTTAATTCATTTACAACATTTTGAGAATTTGTTATAATAAATAAGTTGGTTTCTCTCCCTCTTATTTCATAATAAGTAGATTTTAAATTGTTATAATCCTTACTATTATTATAATCAATTAGTAATAGTGTTAAATTACTCATGTCTAGTAATGCAAATGGTCCATGTTTTAACGAACTAGCACTAAATCCTTCACAATGAATATAGCAAACTTCCTTTATTTTTAAAGCACCTTCACATGCTATTGGATATAATTTGTCTTTGCCTAGTATAAAAATATTGGTTATATTATTAGTAATAATGTGGTCTTTTAGCATATTAATTTTATTCATAAAATCAATATCATATAATAGTTGCCTAACACTATTAGGTAGAATTCTAATAGCATCTAATTTTTTAATATTATTATAATAATCATTATTAATAAACCACATACTAAATAAACTTAGAACAATTAACATGCTGGTAAATGATTTTGTTGAAGCAACACTTATTTCTGTACCCGCATTTATATATATACCACAATCCACTTCTCTCGCTATTAATGAATCAACCTTATTAATTATACCCATAGTTATGCACTTCTTAGCTTTACAAATCTTTAAACAATTATACACGTCCATTGTTTCGCCTGATTGTGATAAAAAAACACATAAAGTTGTTGAATAATTTTTAATATTTGGTAAAATATTATCATTAAACTCACATGCATTTATGCTCTTAACACATACAAACTGCTTTATTTCATTGAAATAAAGCTCACCAATCAACGCAGCATTATAACTTGTTCCACAACCAATTATGAAAACAAATTCTATATATTTCATAATATTGCTTATATTAATTAATCCACCAAATTTGATAATATTGTTAGTAATACGACCACCATAATTATATGCTTTTTGTATTGTTTCTGGTTGTTCCATTATTTCTTTAATCATCCAATGACTATAAAATCCTTTGTTTTCAAGTGCTATATTTTCATAACATACTTTTTTAACACTATAATCATTTGGTTCGCAAAAACTATTATCATTATTAATGTTAGTTGAAGTAATAGTGGCATTACTTATTTTAATAATATTATTATCTTTTATTGGAATATAGTCGCTTACTAAACCGGCAAAGCCATTTGTTTCTGATGTACATATTATTAAATTATTGTTATAACCTAATAATAATGGCGAACCTTTTCTTGTAACATAATACGTATCTAATTGTTTAGTATAAATAATTACTAGAGCCCATGTTCCTTCTAGCTGACTTAACGCATTTTTCAGTGCTTCGTCAATATTACATTCCATAACTATAATATAATATTCTATTAAATTCGCAATAACTTCACTATCAGTATCACCGTAAAAACTATATTGTTTAGATTGTAAAAACTCTTTTATTTCCATAAAATTATTTATTATGCCATTGTGAACCAATATAATTTGTTTATTTTGCGATATATGTGGATGTGCATTAGCATCAGTCTTTCCACCATGAGTTGCCCATCTTGTATGACCAAGTGCCATTTTAGAAAACAATTTTTGCTTGTATTGTTGTTGTTGTTGTAAGTCGTTTGTTTCATATAATAATTGAACTAAATCAAAACAATCGTGTTTTGATGTTGATGCTTTTTTTATTACTTCAAATCTACATGTTATGTCATTATAATAACATATTCCAATTGAGTCATACCCCCTATTTTGTATTAATTCTAAACTATTAAAAATATGTTTTATTGCATTTTCTGTATTCTTAGAATATATAAAAGTGATTCCACACATAATATATAATAAAATTTATAGTTTTATATAATAAATTTTATAGTTTTATATAATAAAATTTATAGTTTTATATAAAAAAATTTATAGTTTTATATAAAAAAAGAAATCAAAAAAAAAGAAATCTATAAATAATGACCTTTACCTGTTTTAAATATTTTAAAACGGGGTGTATAAGGAACTAATTTTGTATAATTTGGTTCCAGAGTTTTAATTTCTCCACTTCTCAAATTAGTAATACATTGTTGTGATAGCCTATTTCGCGCACTTGATCTAACTATATCGGCAAACCTCTGATTTTCTAATTGCTTATTTGTAAAATTTTGACTATCTTTTGCTGAACTATGTTTATTTGCATTTATTTTATTTTTTATTATATCTTCTTGACTAGTTAAACATTTATCATCTATTTGGTATTGATTAATAAAACCACGACCAACTAAAATGTTTGGATCATATGGTTTAATTGATAATAGCTTTGGAATATTATTCATACCAATAAGTCCTTGTATCATTTTTCTTGATAAATTACTACCATTTTTTTCGGGAATAATTGCACTATTCAAATTGCCTCTATTTGTGTTAGGTAACAGTTCAATTGCCTTAAATAATGTATCATTATCACTTGGTTCCCTAATAATTTCAATATTATTATATGGATATCTAAAAGATGGATCTGTCTCTGTGTCTGGATTATGGTATATATATATACATTCAACATCTGTAAAATCGCGAGCTGGCGTTGTATAAATTAAAGAAGCAAATGTTATGGCATAATTATTTATTTTTCCATTATTAAGTGAATTTGATGAGTTATAGAGTATATCAAAACTTAAATCTACATAAAAGTAAATGTCATAATTAAATCTTACATCTAAAAATGCAGGTTTGGTTAGACTATAATAATAATTTGGATCTAATAAATTTTTTGTGCTTAAGCTTGAACTTGTTCTATATAAATATTCCCTTGTTACATCCAATACATCAAAACTAATTGAATTAATATTATAATTAATAGAACTATCAAAATAATTAACAATAGGCCTAATAATATTGTTGCTTAACGTAGTAGTAAACGCAAGATTATTGAAATTATTATAATTATTTCTTAAACTTGATAGGTCAAAAAAATTACTAAAATAAACAGAAAAAACTTTATTTCTATTTGTATAAATAGTATTAATAGTAACACTTTTTAAAAGTATATTTGCTGACAACTCAATATCATATAAATAGTTGTTAGCTAAGTATGGTATAAGATTATTGTATTTTTTTGCTACATTAAGCGGGTTTTTTATGACATTTGCAGTTATATTTTCCTTAAAATATATTTTTTCCATATTAGGTGTTAAAGCTATATTATTATATATATCACTTTGAACAAGACCTGTTCTAAAATTTCCTAGTGATAAATAAACAATATGTGGTGTGGTTAATTTTTCAACAATTGGTTTTGATGGAGTGGAAACTTGCACATTTAAAAAATATATACTATTAGTGGTATCAAACAAAATTTTGCTTTGTGAGTTTTTTGCTATTGCAAAAGTATTTGTCTTAATCAAAAAAGTGTCAAAGCTTATTGTTAATGTGTTACCGCCACAAGTTAGAATTACATGATAACTTATGTTTTTATCATAAACATAATATTTATTGTATATATTGTTATATATAGGATAAGTAGTGGTGGAGTTATTATTGTATTTTACCAATCTTGATATATTAGCAATATCAGAAAGTCTATTAAAATTGGTTGCACAAATATCTATATAAAGATTATTGGAATAATCTTCCGATATAGCACTTATTTTAAAGTTTAAATTATTATAACATATATCATTACCTATACTAGAAACAAAAAAATTATAGCTATAATCTCTCAATACATAGTCTTTTACATTTATTTTATAATAATCATAATTATAATTATTTGTTCCACTATTATTAAAATTGTTATTAGTTATTTTAATATTATTAAAATAATAATTTAAGTGAAAAGTCAAATTATTTTTTCCGATCTGGCTAAACTCATTAAATGTTGCAAATATTAAATAATTACTATCTAACTTGTAGTTAGCTACATCATTATTTTTAACAAATAATATTTTGCCATTTTTTTTATTAGTACTATCAGTAAAAAGAAATTTCATATTGTTTTTAATATTATTTTTCGTTAATAAACAATTTATGGAGGTACTAAATTTGTAACTTAATATTATATTATTTGTATAATTGGGCGAATTATATAAGCGATTATATAGTTGCTCATTCTTTTGGGGTGTAACAACACGTGTTTTTATAAAAATTTTTGCTCCTTCATTTTTACTTATTATCTTATTTTGTGTTAAAATAATATAATTGTCTTGTAAAGCAGTTAATCTTAGCGACATAAAAACTTATTAATTAATATAATTAATATATAATAAGTTTTTAGTTAATCATAATTAATCTTATTGATTTATGATATTATATCAGTGTTATTAAAATACCAGTTTGCTGATAAATAATCACCTTTAGAATTATTAAGATTACTTTTCTTACTTGCAGTAAGATTTGGTCCTTTATACATTATTGAATTTATTTCAAAAGTTCCTATAGCATAATTATAATATTTTAAATTAGAAATAGAACCATCAAAGCCCCCATTATAATTTACATATAAGTTATCATAATTTTGCTTAATAATATTAGATAATTTATGACGTTTTGTTAAATTACCATTAATATAAATATCAAGAATATTTTGCGATGTTACTCTGATTACTACACATACCCATTTTTTTATAGGAATGCCATCTACATATATGTCATCATAATAAGCATTTTTATTACTTTCATTGTTATGAAATACATTGACACGTACCAACATTCCTAAAAGAGGAAATTTGTCTAATAAATCATTGCTCACATTTTTCTTTCCATTATATAAATACACACCGGGACAATTGTTTGGTCCAAATAATCCAGTACCTCCTTCGCCTTGTGAATTTGGCGAAGAACCTTTATTAAATACATGCTTAAAATCAATTGACTCTTTGTAGTCTGTTGCATTCACATTTATCCAAAATGAGTAAGTAAATTCTATTCCTTCATATTCATCTTTACTGCGTAAAATAGGGACGGATGATTTTTGTCCTAAAGATTGTGTAATAGTTACTCCTTCTGTTCCATCTTTTAATCCATATATCAAAAATGGAGTTTCTGATGGTGAAAAGAAATAATATAATATTTTACTTCCTATGTAAAATAAAAATGAAAAACTTATTACTATTGCTAGCAAAAATGTGATTTTTGCTATCATTGTATTTGATGATAAAAATTCGTTTGTTGATTTTAATCTGGATTCTGCACTATACGGAATGGCTGCATTTATATTTTTTGTTATATTAGTAAATATACTTTCCGGTGGATTCATAATATTAATATATATATATAAATTATATTTCAAAACTACCTTTTTCTTTATTATACTCTAAAAAGCTTACTTTTAATCTATACTTATTGAATAATGATTTTGCTAATGATTGATTTATTCCTTCTTTATAAATATTATATGCTTCTTGAGGATTAATTGAATCAATTTCAAAGCGAATTCGTGTAATATAGCCTTCAAATCCGCTATTTCTGCCACTATTAGTATCACTTGAACTACTGGTTTGTTGGGACAAATTTCCTATATATATATTTTTTTTCTCATTTGTGCTATAATAATTTCTATATAGTCCATGCATTATAAATGAATTTCGCAATTTGCCATCTAAATATACGTCAAGTGTTCGCGTATCAACACTTAAAGTTAAGTTATTCCATTTTTGAACAGGAATATTTGGTATTTTATATCTTGTATAATTTCTTTTATTGGATATAGAAACATTTGACACCGAACCCGAATTATTGTCTAAATATGTTTCAATATCAATTAATAAATTATTTTCATATTTATCTAAAGCAATATTAATATTTTTAGGTTTAATTTGACCCAAACTAATGTCTTTTTGTACTTTATTGCTTAATCCTGTTAACGTTGATGATAGTTCTGGCAATGTTGGTGCAGCTGGATCTACCGCCATATATAAGATATTTTTTTCATTAGATATATTATTTCCCCAATTATCTATGTAAAACCATACACTTAACGTAAAATTTGATGAGTTATTTTCAGGTATGTCTTTTGCCATTATTGCATTGGCATTTGATATAAACATTGATGTAATTGTACCTTGCAATGATGCGGGCTTTGCTGCATCGCACATTGAATCATAAATTATATTTGTTTTAAAAAACAAGTTACGAAGTCCCCATATTACTACAATAATCAATATTACAACAATAATAATATTAAATATTCCCATATTAAAATATTAAAATATTAAAATATTTAACTATTTTAATATTTTAAATACTATCTTATTTATTTTTCTTAGTTTATTAGTTTTCTTAGTTTTCTTAGTTTTCTTAGTTTTCTTAGTTTTCTTAGTTTTCTTATTTGTTTTTTGTTAAATGATATAAGAGTTCAATAGTTTGTGGACTTTTAATAGAATCATAATAAGTTATATCTTTTATACTTCCATATATACCTTCATCTTCTCCTATTGTTACTTTATCACCTTTAAAATATGGTGTTACATCTTTTTTTGAGCCAACTAATTTACCATTCATAAAAATATCAATAATATTATTATCATAATTGATAACAAAGAAGACCCACTTTTGAAATTTTACATTTTTTTCTTCATATATAGTATCCAACTGATCTCCTTTATTGTTTAGTGTTCTTGATCGAATAATGACAGATTGTGATTTTCCATTATAATATATTACTGGTTTATAGGCGTAGTTAAATAATTCAGTGTCTTTTGCATAAGCAGGCGATGTATTTGTTGATTGTGGATTAATATAAATATAAAAGCTTATAGAATACGAATAGTTATAAGGAAATTTATTAGCTGTTTTGGGTGGGTCAAAAAATTGGGTTTTTATATTATAAATATCATTATAATCATTTTTCAACAATTTAAAAGTAAAACCTTTAGTATCGCTTATATTTTCTTCAGTTTGTTTGGTTATATTCTTATCTTCATCACCAATTAGTGTTGAACTATCGACTGATGTAAATATAGTATTTTCAACATTTTTTAAACTTAGCGAGTTTAATAGAGTATCAATTGGATTTTTTACAAGGGAGGCATTTGTGTCATTATTTTTTTGTATTGGAATATCAATAGTAGAATTAATATTTTTATTAAGATTTTGATAAATGCCAATGACCTTCTTTTTATTTAAATAATATGGTCCATCTCCTTTTAATAAATCGCTCTTATTTAGTGTTCTAAAATAGTTAAATAAAACTGGTGTAATAAATAGTAATGTTATTAAAAATAATAAAATAAAAAGTAATAAATAAATTGAGCTTGGCGTTAATTTTACATCTTTATTAAATTCATCTACAACAATAACTAAAGCACAAGGTATAAAAAAGATTACCTTTTTAATAATACAAATGTAGTTATAAATAAGAAATGATGTATCATCATTTATACATTCATCTGAATTAGAGGATGATGATTTTATTGAAAACAATGCTGCAATAATAGCCAATACAACCACTACAATTGTTACTCCTAATACTGATTGTGTAATACTAAATGAATTACTATTTTTTTGTGCATATAGTACATAATTTATTATTAATAATATACTAACTAGTGTTATAAATAATAGTACACTATACATGAATAATAGTCTTAATGGTTTTACATACGTATTTTTGATTTTTTCACTATTTATAGTATATACTTCTTGATAATAACTTGAATCATTTAAAAATTTGTTATTTTTTTCATCTCCACTATTAATGTTTAATCTCTCATCTTTATTTATAATTGAATTATTATTATTTCTAAATACTAAAAATAAAAAATAGAGTATTACAACACTAATTAATAATAATATTCCAAGAATTTCATATTGTGTATTTTTTACACCAAATAAATTATAATAATCATTTAAAAAATATACAAGTCCAAATAGTAATAGCGCTAATGTTATATTAATGTATTTATAATATTTGTATTCATATGACGCTTCATTAGATTTTTTAAATTTTATTCCATTTATTATTACATCTAAAAAAATATTTGCAGAATTTTTAAGAAATGCTACAATACTATCTGAAATATTGCTAACGGCTTTATAACCATCTATTAATTGCTTTTTTACTTCTACCATTATTAAATAATATTAATAATATAAATTATGAACTTTGTTTAAATTAACATTACGAAGTTAGTTAAAATTAACATTACGAAGTTAGTTAAAATTAACATTACGAAGTTAGTTAAAATTAACATTACGAAGTTAAGCAACAACTATTATTATAATTATTATAATAATTATAAGTTTTCAAATGCAGTTTTTTTGCCATGACAATCTCTACATAATGCTACTAAATTAGTAATAGAATTAGAACCACCATATTCAAGTTTAATAACATGATCCACTTCAAACCAAGCAGGTAATTGCTTTTGACAGTCTTTACAATGCCAATTTTGTGATGCAGCTACATATTTCTTTTTTGTTTCGCTCACACTTCGTTTTGTTGAAGTATTTCCAGATTGTAATATCTTTTGTTGCTGTTTTGTCATATTATTATAATTTGTGTTTATTGATTTATTTAAATTATGTGTTTCTCTCATATTTGTACCCGCACTTAAATTATAATTATTATTTAACTCATTTGTTATTGACTTTGATGTAAAATCTATAATGGGAGTTATAATGCTTGCTGTATTTCTATCTATTGGTAAATACTTAATGTAGCCATTTGTATTATGCACAAAATCTTTATAATTTGATGGGTTCTTCTTTATAAATAAATATATGCATAGTCCAACAAAAGCAATTAATCCCATTTTATAATATTTTTCATAATTTTTTAGTTTACTTATTAATTTACCTTCAAAATATGTATTTAATAATACAAAACCCGTTATAGTAAATATAAGCAATTCTAATTTCATAGTTAAATTTAATAATTATATTAAATAATTATATTAAATAATTATATTAAATAATTATATTAAACAATTTAAACAATTATATTAAACAATTTAAACAATTTAAACAATTATATTAAACAATTTAAACAATTATATTAAATAATTATATTAAATAATTATATTAAATAATTATATTAAACAATTTAAACAATTATATTAAACAATTTAAACAATTATATTAAACAATTTAAACAATTATATTAAACAATTTAAACAATTATATTAAACAATTGTATTAAATAATTATATTAAACAATTATTTAAAATATATTAAACGTTAACACTTATTCCTATTATTATTAACACTAATACTATTAGTAAACTTCCAAAAATGTATTTTTGTTTAGAGTTCTTTTCTTCATACTTTTTCAATTCTTTCAATTTATAGTTTTCATAATATTTATTCATTGCATCATAATATGTTATTTCGGGTTTTCCTAAATAAATATTTATTTTATTATGTATAAAATGCACCCATTTTATAAAGGATTCACGCGAATCTAAATATGGGGTCACAGGATATGCATCTAAAAATTTACTAAATACATTACCAATATCACTAATTGGTAAAAATAATGGTAAATTTGTTATAAAGTCATAATATTTTTTTTTTGTTGAATCGTTGCTATTATTGGGATAACTTAATGCAATTGTATATAACACAAACCAGTAATGCGGTCCCCATATTGTTGGATTCAATACATTATTATTTGACATATTATTATTTGACATAACTTATAAATAATATCAATAAAACTAATGCGTGGTTTTACCATAAAAACTATGCATTAATTCATATATTAATTTAAATGTGTATTTAAAATAAATATAAAACAATAACATGTAAATACATTAGACCAGTATTTACTCTAATTATGAATATTAAGAAGCAAGTATTTTGCAATAACTGTGGTAAGTTAGGACATTTATTTCATAATTGTCGAGTCCCCATAACAAGTATTGGAATTATTCCATTGCGAATTGTTAAAAAGTTTAATGCTAATTTAAAACAGCTTGAAAATGTTATTGAACTTCTAATCATAAAACGCAAAGATAGTCTGGCTTTTATAGACTTTATGAGAGGCAAATATATTATGGAAGACAAGAATTACATTTTAAACTTATTAAATAATATGAGCATAAGCGAAAGACAATTTTTATTGGAAAACGAGTTTGATACTATTTGGAGTTATTTATGGAATTATAATACAAATAACTTATACAGGAATGAAGAAAAGTTGTCAAAAATAAAATTTAATAAATTAAAACGTGGTTTTATAAGTATTTTAGAAAGCTATAATTTACAAGACTTGATTGATTTATGTGATAAAAAGTATATTGAACCGGAATGGGGATTTCCAAAAGGGCGTCGTAATTATCATGAAAAAGATATTGTGTGTGGATTGCGTGAATTTGAAGAAGAAACAGGATACAAAAAAAGCGATATTGAAATTATTAATAATATTGTACCATATGAAGAAATTTTTACTGGGTCAAATTATAAATCTTATAAACATAAATATTTTGTTGGCATCATCGATAGTAATATTAGTCCTATAAATGATTTTCAAATTTATGAAATAAGCGAAATCAAATGGGTAGCTATTGATGATGTATATAGTTATATTAGAGACTATAATTATGAAAAGACAAATATAATAAATGATTTAAATAAATTATTAAAAACATATAGACTATATATATAATGGCTGAAACTTCACCACAATTAAATACAGATAGTCAACAAATAGAGGAACCGGATGAAAATAAGAGAGAAGTAGAAGATAGTGAAGAAGTTGAAAAACCCGAAGAAGTTCAAGAAGGTGAAGACGTGCAAGAAGCAGTTGAAGAACCAGAAGAGGAACATGAAGAGGAACGTGAAGAGGAACGTGAAGAGGAGCGTGAAGAAAAAGTTGAAGAGGAACGTGAAGAACCTGAACTAATTGAAGAACTTGAAGAACCTGAAGAAAAAGTTGAAGAAGAAGTTGAAGAACTTGAAGAGGAACCAGAAGTAGTTGAAGAGGAACCTGAAGTAGTTGAAGAACTTGAAGAGGAACGTGAACTAGAACCAGTAAACAAAGGTGAAGGCAAAGACGATGAAGACGAAGATGAAGACGAAGACGAAGATGAAGATGAAGATGACGACGAAGATGACGACGAAGATGACGACGAAGATGAAGATGACGAAGACGAAGACGATGAAGATGACAAAGATGAAGATGCTATAAATTATAGCAATCCTCCGATCAATAAAATTAATAATTTAAAATTGGCACAAATGTTTAAAGAAAATATGAATAAATTGACATTAGACAAAAGTGATTTGGTAGATCTAGAAAAAAATGTTAAAACAAAAACAGACACTAAACATTTTTTAAATGCACTTGAATTATTAAATATGAAAGAGTTAAATAACTCTTTTGACGAAAATTATAAATATTTGTATCCACATTTAGATGATGAATTTTTTAATATTAAAATAGCAAATAAAGTAGAATTTGCAGAAAATAAGTTACAAGTAAATTTGGATTCTGACTTTGAAAAAATGAGTAATGAAATATGCGATAAAGATTTTGAGTTAGCACCATATCAAAAATTTATTAAGAATTTTCTATCAATTAATACACCTTTTAATGGCTTGTTACTTTATCATGGATTAGGTACAGGTAAAACGTGTTCCGCAATAGGAGTTGCGGAAGAGACACGAAAATATTTAAAGTATATGGGTTACAACGAACGTATTATAATTGTGGCTTCACCAAACGTGCAAGAAAATTTCTATTTACAATTATTTGATGAGAGAAAATTAGAATTTAAAAATAATAGTTGGACAATTAATAATTGTGCAGGTCAGGGTATATTAGACGAGATTAATAGCACACATAAAGATTTAACTCGAGAAAAACTAGTAAAAATTGTAACAAATATGATAAATAATTATTATTTATTTATTGGCTATACACAATTTGCCAATCTTATAATAAAAAAATCTAATAGTTCAAATACTTTAAATAGTTCAGAAATAATAAATAAAAAGAAAGTTTCAGAACGATTACAAAAGTTTTTTGACAATAGATTAATAATTATTGATGAGTTTCACAATATAAGACAATCAAAGGATAATACTAATAAATTGGTTTCAAATGAATTATTAAAGCTGGTTAAAAATGTCAATAATTTAAAATTATTGTTTTTGTCAGCCACACCAATGTTTAATGATTACAAAGAAATCATTTTTTTAATTAATATACTAAATATGAATGATAAACGAAGTATTGTGGATATTAAAGATGTATTTAATAGCGATGGCTCTTTTTTGGTAAATAGTAATGGTGAAGAAGTAGGATTAGAATTATTTAAACGCAAAATTAATGGTTATGTTAGTTATGTAAAAGGCGACAATCCATTTAGTTTTCCTTTTAGAATTTTACCAAAAGATTTTTCACCATCAAACAGTATATTAAATAAAACTTATCCACAGTTTAAAATAAATTCTAATCAATTAACAGAGTCAATTGAGCTATTTGATATATATATAAATAACAATATATCTCCATACCAAGAGTTTGTATATAATATTATTTTGAAAAATAATATGTCTAAATTTGATGAAGTCAAAGTTGATGCCATGGACTCTTTTGGTTATACATTATTGCAAAAACCGTTAGAAGCATTAAATATTGTATTTCCAAATAGCAAATTAGAAACTTATTTTGAAGAAAAGCTAAGTTATTACGAAAATAATATTACACAACTATTGGAAAATATTGACATGGAAGAAATAAATAATTTACTATCTATTAAAGAGGTTATTGGAAAGGCTGGTATTAATAACATTATGACCTACCAAGAAACATATGCTCCCAAGTCAAGACACAATTATGCATATAAAAGTAGCACTAGTCCTAATATTTTTGATAGTAATAACATTGGAAAATATAGTTTTAAAATTAAATCAATACTAGACTCTATTAACATGAGTAAAGGTCCTATTATTGTGTATTCACAATTTATTGATGCCGGATTAATACCAATTGCTCTAGCATTAGAGTGTATTGGGTTTACTAGATATGGAACAAATAGGTCATTATTTTCAACACCGCAAAGTGAAGAATTAGATATAGCTAGTTATAAGAAGAAGTCTGAATTAATGGCGGGATCAAAATTTAATGGAGCCAAATATATTATTATTAGTGGCAATGACAACTTATCTCCTGATGTTGCTAGCGATTTAAAAGCAGCAACCGATATAAATAACATTGATGGTAAAAATGTTAAAGTTATTCTTCTTTCTGCTGCAGGAAGCGAAGGTATTGACTTAAAATATATTAGACAAGTTCATATTTTAGAACCATGGTTTAATATTAATAGAATAGAGCAAATAATCGGTCGTGCTATAAGAACATGTAGTCATAAAAGTATGCCTCTTAATGAAAGGAATGTACAAATATTTATGCATGGGACATTATTAAATAATAATGTTGAGTCGGTGGATTTATTAATTTATAGAAAAGCAGAAGCAAAAGCAAAAATAATAGGTGTCATAAGTAGAATTTTGAAAGAACATAGTATTGATTGCATGTTAAATTACGAGCAACAAAAATTTGATGAAAAGCTACTTAATAAACAATTACAAATAACGCTTTCAAATAACAATTCAATAGTTTATAATGTTGGTGATAAGTCATATAGTCCATTATGTGATTATATGGCTGAATGTAGTTATAAATGTAAGCCTGAAATGGAAGAATATAACAAAAAAATGGGCTTAACTCAAGATATTAAACCAAATAATTATTCTTATAATGAATCGTTTTTGACAACAAATAACGAAGCAATAATAAAGCTCATTCGAGATTTATTTAAAGAAAAATATTTTTACACCAAAGACCAGATTATTCGTTATTTAAGTGGTTTTAATAATTATTCATCAAATCATATTAATAATGCTTTAGACCAATTAATTAATAATGAAAATATTTATATAACAGACAAATATAACACATTAGGAAAATTAATAAATATTGAAAATATTTACTTTTTTCAACCAAAAGCTTTAAATAATGATGCTACTATTTTTGAAAGAACTAATCCAATACAAAATAAGCCCGATGGTATAAAATTTGCTCTTCCAGAAACGTTTGATGTTTTTGATGATAAAATACAACAAACTAAATCAAATAAACAAGATAATATTAAAGATGGCGAAAAAGGCGACATAAAAGGCGACATAAAAGGCGACATAAAAAGCGAGATAAAAGGCGATAAAAATAGTGACGATAAAACTCGTTCACAAACAAAAATTAATTTTACTATGTTTGATAGTGATTTTTTGACAATTGAAAATATTGACTATGTAAAGTCAATTATTATTGAACTTGAAATTAATTATAATCATATTACTAATATGTCAGATAAAGAAGTATTAGATAAAGAAGTATTAAATAAAAAATATACGCTTGATGACAATAAATATATACAATATAGTGGGGTTATTACTTTATTAAAAGATGAGCAAATTTTAACTTCAGATGTTATAAAAAATTTGGCAATTAATATTTTGTTAGATGATTTAGATTTTGACAAAACAATTTTATTAGTTAATTATTTGTTAAACAATGGGTATAATTTGAAAGGGTTAACTAATTTTGAAAAAGATCTATTAATTTATTACAATGCAAATTTTATAACAAGTAATAATGGTAAATTAGTAGCATTATTTATACCAAAAGAAAGCGAGTTTGAAGATTATACATTGTATATAATAACAAAAAGCAAAGTACAACACATTAGTGGGTCAAACACATTACTTAGACAAGGCGAAACAGAAGACTATAATGATTTTGCTCAAACAATTAATAAAGCAAAAGTAGAAGAATCAAAAATGGCAAAATTACTTGGATTTTTAGTATTGTCTGAAAAAAACAAAAAAGAATTTATTACGTATTTTAAAATAAAAACTGCATCAAATAAAGGGGCAAGATGTAATCAAGCAGGAAAAGCACATAGTGAGAAAATATTTGTTAGTATCGGTGTTTCTAAGAGTATTATTGGAAAATTAAAACAATATAGACAAACTGTATTCTGTAATGCTCTTGAAATATATTTTAGATATTATGACTTAATAAAAAAAGATGATAAACGCTGGTTTTTTAACTTATCTCAATCATTGATAAATGACTTTAGTTAATTTGTTTTGCGTTTTCTATTAAAATATATAATTGAATTAATATTAAATATAAAAATCTTATTATATACCAAGATGTCTAAATCAGTAAATAAAAAATATTCATTAAAACAAATAAAAGACAAGTCTTTAATTGGCAAAAATTCTACTGAAAATTTACATATATATATTACTTCATTGTTAACGCAAAAAATTGTATTAAATTACAATGAAGTAAACTCGGAATTATTCAATACTTTGGAAACTAAATTAAAACAATATAATGAAGGAAAATGTATTAAAGATGGTTATGTTAAAAATAATAGTGTAAAATTGTTAACATATTCTGGTGGTGAATTATTTTCAAATAAATTAGTATTTGAATGTGTTTATGAGTGTTTAATTACAAATCCAGTAGAATCTATGATGTTAAATTGTATTGCGCGGTCTATTACGAAAGTTGGAGTGCGTGCAGAATTGTTAACTGATGATAATAATAGTCCATATATTATTTTTATAGCACGCGATCATCATTATAATAATGAAATATTTTCACAAATTAAAGAAAATGATATGTTACAAGTTAGAGTATTGGGACAACGCTATGAACTAAATGATAAATTTATTAGTGTAATTGCTGAACTTATTAATATTAATAACTATGGCACATTGAAAAAGGAGTTAGAAGGCGATTATGGGTTAGAAGTGGAAGACAATTTAGATAGTACTATAGAACAAACAGTCGGTGGTGAAAAAATTAAATTAAAAATTAAAAGAACTGGTCAAAGAGTAAAAAAAAATATGGCTTAAGTTTTAAACTTTATTATTAATAACTAAATAATCTGGTATACTTGACTTAAAAAATGTTCGTATTATTAAAAATCTACCTATTATATTTGCTATCCAACACCATAAAGATCCCCATGTATTAGTTTTATAATAAGTATAATAAATAGCAAGAAAAACTATTACATGCATAGCAAATAGAAAATATTTTTTTACATATAATAATATTACTAAAAGAAATAGTAACCATATAAAAGCATACAGAGGCGGTACAATAAGCCAATTCCAAGCCAAATGGCCGTTTGGTGCTTTTGTCATTGAAAAATTAACATTTAGCAAAATACCAGAAAAGAAAAAAAACATAACATATAACGTTATTAATGATGCTTTTATATTAAATTTAACATTATTTGGTATTAATATAAATAAGATTGGTTGTAGTGCTATCAAAAATAATCCTAATTGTGACAGCAATCTATTTATTTTTTTATTGTCCAAATATTTCCAAGTAAAATATTCTACTAACTGCATTGATATGAATGAATAGAAAAATAAATACTCATAACTATTGATTACATTATTGAAATAAGCGAAATTTATTCCAAAAAACTAAATAAAAAAGTATTTAATGATACTGTTTCGTTCCAACACATATATATATTTTATATATAAAAATTATATACCCATTTTAAATACTATTTAAAGCTATTTAGCATTAATATTATAATAAATGGCTTCAATTGAAGAAAATAATATTCATCCCAATGATCTAGACAAATTGTGTAAAAATATTGAGCCACTTGATAAAATACATCATATTGAAATAGCAAAAATATTAAAATCTAGTTCTATTTACTTAAATGAAAATAACAATGGAATTTTTGTAAATCTTAATAAAATATCAATGGCTACGTATAATGAAATACAAGACTATATTAACTTTGTTAAAAAACAAGAAAATGATATTAATAAAGATGAAAAATTGAAAAAGGATTTGGAAACAATTTATTTTAAAGATAATAAAGATATTATTAGTAATAATATAACCAATGTTATGCACTAAACAGTTATTATGTGTTCCTGTCAAATTAGATGAAATAACGCTCTATATGTTACATGACACATTAAAAACAAATACAAGCATTAGAGATACTACAAACAACGAAGAGAATTCTAAGAATTCTAATTTAAAGAATTCTAATTATAATAAAAAGTATCAAATGTCAATAATTCCTAATATTCCAATGAGTAAAGTACAAGTAAATTATACAAAAAAATATAGTAAATATAATGAACCATTTAAAATTAGTAATCATAAAAATTTTCAAGATAAATTATTTTGGATATTTTACAAAATAATTAATAATCTATACGATAGTGATTTGGAAACTATAAATTCATTTAAAGTTATGAAAGAGTTTAAATTTAGCGTGGTTGAAAAACTTAGAAGCCAAAAGAATAGTTTGAAAAACTATAAAATATCAAAAACATTTGTAGAAGAAGATTTAACTAATAATGAAAAAATCAGCTTTAAGACTTTTCGTGCGCTATGTATATTATATTTAATTAATGTAATAATTTTAAGAACCAATAATACATATTCTGTATTATGTAGTAATAATGATGAAAAAATTTATAATTTACAAAATTATAAAATATTAAAAATATCAAATGAAAAAATGAGCACACATTTTAATAATTTTGATGTTGAGTTAGTAAATACTAGTCTCAGCGAAGAAGAATTGCAACAATGTTTAATTAGTTATTTTCATATTGAAAATATTGAAAAACCATTAAAAGCATTTTCAAGCTATAAACTTGATGATTTAATAAAGATAGCTGAACAGTTAGCAATTACTATTTATGATGAACATGGAAAGAAGAAAAAAAAGCAAGATTTATATGAAGTAATATTACAGAAATTGGCTTAAACATTATTCAATATCAACATGTGTAATCATATGTCTGCGACAACAACACTTTTTTAAATTGAGCATATCAAGAACTTCGCCTTCTGGTGTTTTATCCATAAAATTTTTTGTTAAATATACTACTTTATCAAGTTCAAGTGATTTATCAATTTTTCGTTTTTGAACTTCACGTTGATAATATCTATATTTATTACCCAATACTTTACCACAAGTAAAACATTTTACAGGAATAAGCATATTGAACTACTATATTTATAACTAATATAATAGTTTTATATTTCAATTTTATAAAATTTAATAAATATTTTGACTATTTAATAAATATTTTGACTATTTAATAAATATTTTGACTATTTAATAAATATTTTGACTATTTAATAAATATTTTGACTATTTAATAAATATTTTGACTATTTAATAAATATTTTGACTATTTAATAAATATTTTGACTATTTAATAAATATTTTGACTATTTAATAAATATTTTGACTATTTAATAAGATTGTTCTACATTTGAATGCCCTTCATATATAGCAAATCTAGTTAATTTTGCTATTTCTTGATCGTCCATACTAATTTTTGTTTTTATTGTATCATTTTCGTTCATATTAATTTTAAAATAGTTTAATACTATTATGCTTACTAATACTGCTACTATAATAAATACTATTGTTTGTATCATTGTTAGTAATTTACTTGCCATTCTATATAATAAAACTATAAAATAAAACTATAAAATAAAATTGAATAGTATTATATATTATAATATCACGTATATTAGTTATATTATTAAAATGTCGGTTGTACACCAAGATTGGTCTGCTGTTAAGTTTACAAGTGCTATACAAACTAATAATCCTAAAAAAGTAACTTTTAATAAAGCTCATACTCCAGAAGTAGTAGTTAATGATGCTCCTAAACAGCTTGGACAATTAATTGCACAAGCAAGATTAACACAATGCAAAAATCAAAAACAATTTGCAACAACTATTGGAGTGTCGCAACTAATGTTAGCACGATGGGAAGCAAATAAAGAGGCACCTAATAATGCGCAAATTGCATGTATTGAAAAGCTTACCAAGGTTAAACTTCCTAGATGTAAAAAATCTGTTATAACTGAGTAAATAATTTTATGATTTCATGCTTTTATGCTGCATGCGTTTATGCTTCCTACTTTTATGCTTCCTACTTTTATGCTGCATGCGTTTATGCTTCATACTTTTATGCTTCCTACTTTTATGCTTCCTACTTTTATGCTTCCTACTTTTATGCTTCCTACTTTTATGCTTCCTACTTTTATGCTTCCTACTTTTATGCTTCCTACTTTTATGCTTCATGCTTTTATATTTTTTTTGCTTTTATAGTTTTTTTCTTTTTATAGTTTTTTTCTTTTTATAGTTTTTTTCTTTTTATAGTTTTTACGCTTACTAACTTTCTTATTAATAGATCTAATTTTATATAATGTTCTTTTGTAGCTACCTCCATGCTTAGTACTACTACTAGTACTACTACTAGAAGTTGTTGGGATATACAATGGTGTCAAACCTATTGATCCCGAACCACTTAACGTTTCTTGGTGAACTATTCTGAAATAATCATCTACTTGACTTTTCTTAATTTTAGGTATATCCGGTATAAAACCAGATAACTGTAATGTTTCTAAGTGTTTATACATTTCTCCAATTATAACTCTATAGTTTCGGTAATTAATATCCGAAGTTAAAACAATTTCAACGTTATCTGGTAAGCTTGAATATTGTATACACTTGTCCTTTACAAAAAAATCTATTGCATATGTTAAACAATCTTGTAAAAATAACCGCCAAGCAGATTCTTTAAACCTAGTTGTAGTAAAAAAGTTTTCTTTTTTAATAATAAATGTTTTATTACCTAATTTTGATTTAATTAGCAATACTTTCTTTAAAATGGGATAGTCTAAAATAGGATAGTCTGTAATTGGTTTACTAAATTCACTTATACTTTTTACTATATTTGAACTCTCTTTTAGTTTAGTTTTTAGATCAAAATTTTTGCGCTCTTTAAAAACTTTTATTTTTGGTGATTCTGGATTTGATTCTGGATTTGATTCTGGATTTGATTCTAAAGTAAATCTTATTTCACTAAGTAATAGATCTAAATTTTTCTTCTCTAAGCATGTTTGTATATAAACTTTGATAGTTACTTTGGTGTCGGTTCCCATTGTTTCTTTTGAGTGTTTTTGAATAAACTCTAGAGCCTCAGAAAGCAAAATAGGACCGCATTTATGTTCTGTTTCTAATATTTTTTTGTACCATTCTGAATATTTTTTATCAGAATTATAACTTGTAGATTCACGACCAACAATTGGTTTTACAAAATCACTACTACATTGTGTTCCTGGTTTAGCATCCATACTATAAATAACACTTGAAGTGTTTGTACCATCTGCATTTTGTATACAATGTGTTATACCACTATGAAATCTTTTGACTTTATGTACATCATTTTCATCTTCAAAAAATATATTGGGAAATTTATTTGGTTGCCCTGGTATGTGAGAATATTTATAAGCAGGAGTTATTATATCTTCCATAAGCTTTGAAAACGAACGTTTTGGTTTACATACATTATCCGCTAGAGTAAAATTACAACGAAGGAGTGATCCAAATTCTGTATATGTATATAATTCAACATTTTCAGGCATAGTAATAGCGTAATATATGTTTGTAGAATCAATGCCACGTGTATAGAACATAAGCCCGTGTGCTGAAATTGTATATACAGATTCTGTTTCTACAATAGGAATAGTCATTGCCAAACGGGTAGTCTCAGACATATATTATATATAATATATAATATAATATTATATATAATATTATTATTTTACATGTAATATTAATATTTTACAATTGAAACAATTTGTAACCATCATTAGTCTTTGTTATTCTAAATTCTTTATTTGAATTATGAATTTCTCGATGACAACTTTCACATATATTTATTAAGTTGGCTTTATGATTTTTATTAAATTCACCATTAATAATACCTTCTTTTGCGTTTTTCTGGTATTGTAAATGATGAACTTCAATTCCTTCATTGCTATTACATAGTTCACATATTCCTCGCAATTTATTTGCGTTATAGCGACTTTTTTTTGCTTCTAACACACTAGTATGTGTTTTATTATATTTATTTCGAATAGCATATGCTCGCTCAATAAAATCATCGGGTAATGCTAATGATTTACATACTTCTAGTCCATACATAGACTCTCCATGTCCTATTCTCAACTTTCTATCATATATTAAGGTGTTTTTTTCACGATCAAATAGCACACACATATGATATGCTTTAAGTTTACTAAGACTTTTTATTTCCTCATATTCTAGTATTTCATGAAAGTGTGTAGCAAATAAGAAGGTGCTTTGCATACTATGTAATCTCTCTAGACTAGCAACAAAAATACTTAATGCTGATGTTGTTTCTGTTCCACTGCATAGTTCATCTCCCAAAATAATACTGTTTGATGTGGCATTTTTAATAATAGTTCGTAATTCACACATTTCTACTGCAAAGGTAGAGAGACCTTTAAAAATGTTATCATTACCTAAAATGCGAGTAAATAAATAATCATATGGATAATATATAAATTCTTCACACGGAACATACATACCTGCTTGTGCCATTATAATAGCTATTCCAATTGATTTAATAAAACTCGTTTTTCCAACTGCGTTTGTACCATATAATAATATTCCATTATTACTTGTTCCCAGCTCTAAATCATTTGTTACATATAATTCATGTGTATTTAAATGCTCTATTAGACAATGTCTAAGCTTCTTAAAATTAACATAGGATTTTGTGTTTGATGCATCATTGTTTACAATTTGTGGCTTACAATAATTATATTTTAATGCATTATATGCCTTTACATAACATACATCACTTAACGCTACAAATTGAGAGATTGTTCCAAGGAGAGATGTTTTAGTGCTTTCTAGATTATTGCTATTGTTATTGCTGTCCTTGTAATAATTTAGGGTAAGATTATTGAATTCACTAATAATAGTTTTATAACAAATATTTAGTTCTTCAATTAACCAATCTCTCGAATTTTGAATAGCATTAGTTAATTTGCTAATTTGGCTTGATATTATTATATTATTAGTATTATTTGAACCATGGCTTTTAAAATCGATAAGTGTTAAGTCCAATTCAATAATTTCATTACACTTGCTATACTTTGAATTATAACATATACTATATTTCGGTCCAGACTTAGCTATAAGCTCACTAATTAGTGTTTTTAATAAATAGGAACGGCGTTTTGTTATGATTAATAATGCATCACTTTTCGGTGTTTCATGAATTTTAACATAACTATAGGACAATGATGAGGCGCTTGTGTCATCTATTTCATGATTTATTTGTGGATTGTTAATATAATCACTATTATAATAGTCTTCAGAGTCTTCATTTAACATTGTTTTCTTGGCGTTTTTTGACTTGGCACTTTTTGTAGATGACCCTACTTTTTGTTTCTCATAATCTCTCAATAATTCTGATAAAAAATTGACAATTGCATCTAATTGTTCTCTTGAATCAAAACTATTTTTAAATAATTTATTTAGTTTAGTGTTATAAGTTTTATTAATAAAGTCAAGCTCATATAAGCTATAACTCGCAAATTTATCATAACTAATATTAGAAAGTTTGGTCAAGTCAAATACTTTTTCAATATAACTATTAAGATACTTAATGCTAGCACATATGTTGCCTTTTATTATACTAGAAATATGTGAATATAGTAAGTTATTAGAGTCAGAACTGCTTATTTTTTCAAATAATATTGAAATATTAGAGAGATTAGCATATAGCGTACCAAAATCTTTGGGATCAAACTTATACATATTAAGCTTTCGCTCAAACTTCTCAATATCTCTCACATTTAACAAATAATGGTTAATAACTTTATAAAATTTTGTGTCTATTAACTCTTGTGTTACTTCATAACTTGTGTTCAAAATAGCAATGTCATTTATTGGGTGCAACAAATCATAAATGAATTTGCGCCGCCCTGCGTTTGTAATTGCATTATTTAAAAAATTAGCTACACATCCCAATTTACCATTATAGCGCTGATCACTAATCATATTTAATTGTTTGAGAGAATGATTTGCCAAAATTAATTGACTATTAATATTTTCAAAATGCGGATAGTCAATGGCTTTAATTAATGATGGATTGTGTTTTTCAATAAACACTAACAAAAAACATAAGCTTTGATTGGCAATACTATAATTTTGAAATTCATATTTACATCTATAAGAACCCTCTCCATATATTTTATCTATTAATGTTTCTTGATATAACTGTTTTTCACAGTTTTTTGCAATAGTTTCAAAGCTAGTAGGTTCAACATTTGCCTCTTCATTTTCAAGTAAATAAACCTTGTGAATTTTTGCCGAATTAATATTTGCATAACTAATAACATCATCAATAAAATGACTATTTTGGCCATTTTCGCCATTTTGACTATTTTTATTAGTAATAATAATTAATTCACATGGATTATAAATTGAAATGTATTTTTCTAATTGATCATATGTTGTTGGGCTATTGCTATAATTAATAACATATTCATAGCTTACAAGTTTTCCTGTAATAATATCTATTAATGTTAATCCAAGCGTAAGCATTTCTTCTTTAACAATTTTGTTCTTTTTGCTATAGTGTATCCATATACACATTGTATTATTAGTTAAATATTCATTACTAGAACCAAGTGAACTATAATAATCGTTATTATCAAAATACGTTCCTGGCGAATATATACAACCCAAACTGCGACTAGTTTTATTTGGTTGTTTATCTTGAATATACACAACTATTGTATATCCATGATGTAACATTTTTCTAACATATTTGTCTAATTGAGTTACTCCAAATCCAGCCATTACAACATTATGTTCATCAACATAAGTATTTTTATTAGCAATTATCATATCATTAATTTGTGTAAAATCCAAAATATCACTACCTTCATAAACACCTTCTGCCTTTTTTATAGCATAACATTCGTAAAAACTGCCCACTTCCATTAAAACTAATGTTTTTGTGCCATAAATCACTTTATAGTGTTTTGTATATTCTAAATATTCTTTTACCAATGTCATAAGATTATTTTATTGATTATCATAATAATTAATAAAATAGTTTTAAATAGTATTGCTTTAAATGTTAAATATTAAATCATTTAAAACGTCCATTTTTTCTATAACGAAAAAACAATGTTAATAGTGCCAAATTTATTATCATACTAACCATACCTGCCACAATTAGTGAAATATCAAATATAAAATACCCATGTAGCAACCAAAGCAAATTAGTTAGTAAAATGAGTGATAAAGAATAATATGATAAATCTTTTACACTTTTTGTTATATATGTTTTGTATAATTGGGGAAATAATTGTATTGAGTTTACTATTGGTGCTAATGTTGCTATAATAAATGGTATCATTATATATTAACTCTATAAATATTAAATTATCTAACATATTTACTTGCTCTGGCAAATGAATCTAATACAAATAGTATAAATATTCCTAAAAATAAATATAATATTAATTCTTCTGTAATATAATTTGTTTTTTCATTATGTTGTTCTTCTAATAAGTGAATTATATATTCTAATTTACTTAAAAGTTTATTATTATCAAAATTTAAATTATTTGAATTTTGTGGAGATGAGTCATATTTTAAATTATAGCTATCACTATAATTTGATAGCCCATTATTTTTAGTTATATTTCCTAATAAGCTTGAATTATATAAATTACTTATATTAGCTATGGGACTTTTATTTGCTGTTTGACTGGGTATTTGGCTAGCAGTTTGGTCTGCTATTTGATTTAAATTTTCTGCATTGTTTAATTCATTATTGTTGAAAAAAACATTGTGTGGTATATTATTTCCAGATTGTCTCATTTTTTGAATTTTTTCTAGTTCACTATTCAAACTATTTGTTAATGATTTACTAATATTGTCGTCTATAACATTAGCACTATAGTTATTGTTATAGTCTTCATCTTCCTCACTATTTTCATGGATCTTTGACATTAAATTTCCTAAATTAGTTATTTTATTTTTAGGCAAATCATTATTATTTGTATTAGAAATAGTAGTACTGCTAAATTCTACAGATTTCTTATTTTTTAGAGTTCTATTGGAATTTTTAGATAATTTTGATTCTAATAAGTTAGAATTTTCAGAATCAAGTGGAGCCGGATTTAGTTGAATCATATTATTATATTGTTATAAAAAAATAAGATTATATTATTCTCAAAAACTACTAAATAACTCTATTATATTTAGAAATTAATTATTGATTAATTAATATTTTGCTAACATTTAATGTTTTAATAATTATAAATATAACAAATATAACAAATATAACAAATATAACAAATATAACAAATATAACAAATATAACAAATAAAATAAATATTTTATTATTATAATACTATTGATTTAAGTTATGTTTAATATTTTTGAAAAAATCAAAAAATACAAATTTATTGATATAGTAAATAATTTAGATACAAATAAACTGTTTGCAGGTTTATTTATGATTGCTATGAATATAGGGTCTAGATATATTGAATTAAAATTAACGAAAGGTCAAGAACTATTATTAAAAAGTGTTGCTCGAGAAGTTCTTATTTTTACCATAGCTTTTATTAACACAAAAGATATTACTGTTTCTATTATTATTACTGTTTTATTTATAATATTGGCAAATTATTTGTTAAATGAAGAGTCTAAATATAATATATTACCAAATAAATATAAAAATTTATCTTTAACAAGTGAAAAAAATGATAAAATAGTTACAGATTATGAAATAAATAATGCTTATGATACATTAAGGAAAGCAAAACAACAAATAAATAATTATAATAAATTAAGCTTAATTGAATCTTTTAATAATGTTAGTTATTTTTAAAATTAATATTTGTATATTATAGTTTAATTAAATTGTAGTATGCCAACATTAATAAAACCAAAAGCAGAACCAGAAGCAGGTAAACCAGAAGCAGGTAAACCAGAAGCAGGTAAACCAGAAGCAGGTAAACCAGAAGCAGGTAAACCAGAAGCAGGTAAACCAGAAGCAGGTAAACCAGAAGCAGGTAAACCAAAACCAAGAAAAGCAGAACCAGGAAAAGCAGATAAAGTAGAAGATAAAGATAGATTAGATAGAGATAAAAGAAAAGAAGCAGCTAAAGTAGCAGAATCTCAAGAATATGTAGTAAATGTTGAATTAAGCGATCAAAACAATAATATTTTTTTTATTGAAGATGTTAATTATTGGCATGGTGCCAATATTAGGTTAAAAGACTCAGATTGGCCAGACACACTAACCGAAGCACGTTCAATGATAATGAATAGAGATATTTATTATCTTGATAACTCTGTTATTCAAGAATTAAAAAGCATTTTTAAATATATGAAAAAAATTAACTATATAATTCCACCATCAGAAAAAAAAGAGTCTGGTGTGCGATATCCAAATGATATATCTGGAGTAGAACAAATGATGGAAGATTCAACTGATTTAGCCGAACTTCACAAAATTTTTACAAAAAAACCATATGTTAGAATAGTTAGAGATAACATAATAAATTTTAGTTCAGGAGCTTATCAAAATGATAGAAGAATTGCACCAATTAATAAAAGTGATGCTATTAATAAAATTGTATCAGATAATTATAAATATATTTATAATACTAAAAAAACATCTGACTTTGATGATGATGAAATAAAGGATACATTAATGTTTAGTAATATAATGTATATAATTAAAAATATATTCTTTAAAAAAGAAACTATTTTAATAAATATCAAAAAAGAGAAATATTATGTTGATGAAATATTATTTTATGATTTACCATTTATTCATATGAAAAAAAAAGACTATGACACAATTAGAAATGTAACTATTTACTTAAAAGTAAAAACCACTTTTATTATTGATATTCCAATAATAAAAATTCATTATGTAATTGATGACTTAGAAATACCAAACATAAAAATTAGTGCACCAACACTATTATATCCCAAGGATATAGATGCGGACTTATCTAGTTTTAATACCATGTACATATTTAATAATATTAATTATAAAAAAGAAAATGATAACATGAATGCTTTTTATAATAGTTTAAAAAATGAAAAACGAGTTAACAAAATGTTAGAACTATTTGTTAATTCGGACATTGTAAATATGTATAAAAACAGATTTCCCGAAATAATAAATGAAGACAATGCAAATAATAATAAAGATGATAAAGATTCAAAAAAAAATGCAGAAGAGCTAACACCGGAAGAAGAAGAAGAAGAAGAAGAAGAAGAAGAAGAAGAAGAAGAAGAAGAAGAAGGGCTAACACAAGAAGAGAAAAAAAAAAAAGAAGAAAAAAAAAAAGAAAAA